>Ga0209725_1000084_pt1 | contig 53356 bp, 44 predicted proteins | sample I18A1metaG_FD_184145 | JGI IMG/M metagenome (GOLD analysis project Ga0209725, IMG submission 184145) | Lake sediment bacterial and archeal communities from Gulf of Boni, Indonesia to study Microbial Dark Matter (Phase II) - ​I18A1 metaG... | ecosystem: Environmental > Aquatic > Freshwater > Lake...
GCCAATGAGATCAAGATCGCTGCCGTCTACGTGAACAGCACTCAAGTCTGGACCGGGACGAGAAGTATCGAAGTCGGGCAGGTCGACCGAATCTCCTTGACTCTTACGACTTCTTGGGGGCGAGGTTGCGTCACATACATCTCAGTCGCGACCTTGCGAGGAAACGTCGTCAAAGGATATTGGCAGGCGCCCTTTTGAGGTGGAATGAATTGTTCAAACACTTTGCAATGCGAAGGAAGGGAGTAGGCACAGTACTAGGCGCCGGCTACTTCATCATAATAATGCTTGCAGTATTCAACCTGATAATGTGGGAAGTCAATCAATATGACGCCTACCGGCAACTCGTTGACCAAATGAATCAAGTGGACCAAGAGAGAATAAGCGAAAACCTAGAATTCGTGTATCCTATAACAACCGACCGTGAAGATCTGGGATCTGGCAAATACAGTTTCAACCTAACTGTTCGAAACACCGGAGGCATAACAATAAGTACAGCCCGCCTATACTTCTACAACTGCTCTTCAAACGCGCTGAAGATAATTGAAAAAAGTATCTCCGGAGTCGACTACTTCACAAACGGGTTCATCAACCCAGGCGAAAATAACCACAAGATAGGTGTCGTGTCGACTCTTGACATGAATAAGGTTCCGGCGGATGGTTCCCGACCCTTCATCATATATTTGGCAACTGAACGTGGAAGAACTTTCAGTAGCGTCTACCCGATAACGATTCCCAAGTGGGGCGGAAACCCAGGGTTCATCGATATTGGTCCCCTGAGATTCAAGTTTGAGTACTACTCACTGAACTATACGACTCCTTCAAAGACCGTGCCTACCCCGGCTTGGATAGTCAGTCCATATGCAAGCGGAACATCTATCATGTTCTTTGTAACGGTTATTAATACCGCAAGTGACGACGACATAAAACTGAAGAGATACTGCGTCTTCGACTGCATTGAGCTGGCACAGTCTGGTGCTAGTGGAAAGATAGCTTCATTCTATATTGTGGATAAGGACAGCACTTGGCCAGGAGCCAGCACGATGTTTCCCTACGATGAAGTCAACGACCCATATATACTTCCTAGGAATCCGGATCCGAACAACCCTCAAGGCGGCATAGCGAACATCATCAAGTTTGGCGCAGCGAGTTGGGGAACAGCAGAAGTCAAATGCCTATACACTGGTGGGGGCGGGTACGCGCAGTATGAGTATCTTATCCTGATGGGCTTCTACTACGTGTACCAAGGCCATGACTATGGTGCCACAATTCCATTCGTAGCGATTCGGACCAACACACCCACTTAGCGTTGAAGAAGTGAAGAAAGAAATGGGCATTAAAGATGAAATAGCTGGGAAGAGAGAAGAGACAGTTTCACAGGTCGTACGTGGGGGTTTGAATCGCGCTCGATCTGGGATTCCAGGTTTTGACGAATTGACGAAGGGAGGTTTGATAAGGAATAGAGCTTATCTAACGGCCGGTTCAGCTGGAACAGGCAAGACAATCTTCTCGATGCAGTTCATTCATAGTGGGATCGTCAAATACGGAGAGAACGGAGTCTACGTGACTCTGGAGGAGACTCCTGAGCAGCTGAGGAGGGATATGTTCAGCTTCGGATGGAATTTGAAGAAGCTTGAGAATGAGGCGAGGCTGATCCTCCTAGACGCGTCTTCCAGTAGAGTTGGCTTCGGCAGCAGAGAGAAATTCGTCGTTCCTCGACCCTTCACCTTGGATGCGCTGCTCTATGAGGTTAACCGCTGCATCGAGAAGACAAAAGCTAAGAGAGTTGTGATCGACTGCCTGGACGCTATGGGTTTGCATGCCAAGGATGTGGAGGAATTTAGAAAGTCTCTTCTCAAACTGACTATGATCTTGAAGTCTTTCGAATGCACCTCCCTCCTTGTCTCAGAGTCGTTTGACGGGAAGACTCCGAGCCGATATGGAGTTGAGGAGTTCGTTACTGACGGTATAATAATGCTTCACCATGCGCTGGATGAGAGTGTCTCTGAGGAGACCACTCTCGACGAGAACCCTGTTGAGGGAAACTTCCTGCAGGAGAGCAAGTCTTGGACTAGAACACGCACAAGGAGAATAGAAGTCTTGAAGATGAGGGGTAGCGACCACTCCCATGACCTGCATAAGTTCGTGATAACTCAAGACGGCGTCATCGTGGAAAGCTGTCCCGAAGTGACGAGAAGGATTAGAAAAGCAGTTTTCAAGACCCGCGCGATCGAGTGAGTCCAAAGTGGCAGGAAATGAAAGAGAAAAGGATGAGAACAAGTATCGGAGGGCTCGACGAGAGACTCGGAGGAGGGCTGCCTAGCGGAAGCCTAGTTCTAGTTCTAAGTAACTCTGAGACTGCACTTCGAATGTTCTGTCAACAGGTTCCATACAACCTCGCGCGTGTGGGGCATAAGGTCTTCTACCTGACGATCTTGAAGGAGCCTCAATACATAAGGGAAGAAATGAATCTCTACGAATGGACAACGACTATCTTTGAAGAAAAGAAGAGATGGATCTTTGTTGACGGCTACACCCCGAGGATAGACGCCCTCTTTCTAAAGACGCCGAATGACACGATGGATTCACAGTTCGACTTGTCCGTCTCGATTCGAACTGAAATTCTATCAAAGCTGGGAGATGAAGAGGTCATTGTGGTCGACTCGCTCTCTGACGTACTTCTTACTCAGGAGCTCCACTATGTCGTTGAGCTTCTTGAGATACTCTCAGCGCAAGTTCGAAGGACTGAAGGACTAGCCTTCCTGCCTTTGATACAATCTATGCACGATGAGAGGACCATAGCTACGTTGTCGCATCTCGCAGATTCTGTTATCGAACTTGCGATAGGGGAGACTTACTTTGAAGGAAAGATACGTTTCTGGAAGATGAGAAGAGCACGCTCCGAGCCCCTCTTCCTACCTTTTTCAATAACGGAGAGAGGGATAATGGCGGAGACTTTCAAACGGGTAGCATAGAGTTGGCATATCATGAGTCAAGAAGTCCTACTGAATGAAGTGGCCAACCCGAAAACGAACTACGATAAGAAAGAGACGGAACTCATCCGGAGAGAACTGGAGACTTATTATCAGAAGAAATACGGCAAGGAAGGCAAGAAGAGACTTCGATACGATATTGAAGCCTTGTCCAATCCGAATCTTCCAAAGAGAGGTTTTCTAAGCAACGTCTTTTCTAAAGGAGACCGAAGGATTGGCATCACACAACTCTACAATGGCATCATTAGCACTCAAAGGGGTCGCTATCTATCCGAATCCAGCGCGATTCAAATAGCCGTCCTCGATCGATACTACCTCAATAAACCTTTTGCAGAAGCGATCATCGTCAAGGAGAGTACCGGACAAGTCAAATACATAGTCTCAGAGGTTCCTCTATCAGAGGTTGAGAAAAGGCAACTTGACCAGATAAAGGAGCTTCTTGCAGACGAGTTGAATGTCGATTTCAAAAAGTTGGGATCGGGCGAGAAGACAGTCAGTTATCTGAAGAAGCAGATTCGAGGCATAATCAAGAATTACAGACTGAAGGTGGATGCTGCATCATTCGACAGGATCGCGTATTACATCGTTAGAGACTACGTCCATTTCGACAAGATCGACCCGTTGATGAAGGATCCTAAGGTAGAAGATATATCCTGCAATGGTCATGGGCTCCCGATATTTGTTTGGCATCAAGAGTACGAGTCGATTCCGACGAATGTTGTCTTTCAGACAGCTGAAGAGCTGGATAAATTCATAGTGAAATTGACCTATATGACCGGTCGAGCTATCTCGATAGCTCAACCGGTTGTTGACGCAAGCCTCCCAGATCAATCGCGCATACAGTTGACTTACGAGAAGGAGGTCACTCGTAGAGGGTCATCATTCACCATCAGAAAGTTTCGAGAGAGACCTTTCACAATAACCGACCTAATAGTCTTCAACACTCTATCTCCTGAGATGGCAGCCTACTTCTGGTACGCCATTGAAAGGCAAGCCTCAGTCTTAGTCGTCGGAGGAACAGCTTCAGGAAAGACTGTCACCATCAACATGATGTCCATGTTCATCAAACCAACAGCTAAGATAGTCTCGATAGAGGATACGGCGGAACTTCAGCTACCGCATGAGAATTGGCTTCCTTCCGTTGTAAGGACGGGGTTCGGCGTAAGCGGGAAAGTCTCAGAGATATCGTTGTATGACTTGCTCAAGAACGCGATGAGGCAGAGACCTGAATACATTATAGTCGGCGAGGTCAGAGGCGCAGAAGCTTATACACTGGTTCAAGCGATCGCTACAGGCCACGGAGGTTTAGCCACTCTTCACGCAGACTCAGTTGAAGCTTCTATTCATCGACTTGAAAGTGAACCTATGAACATACCTCGGCCACTCATAACGACCATAGACGTAGTCGCTGTTCAATCGCGCATTCGACTCGGCGATAAGTCAGTGAGGCGGATCATTAGCGTAAGCGAGATCGTCGGGATAGACCCCATAACGAAGGACATCTTGACAAATGAGATCTTCAAATGGGACCCGAGGACAGACTCGTTCCTATACACTGGTAGAAGCTATGTCCTTGAGAAACTTGTGAAGAGGCAGGGGATTGTCTTTGATGCTGCTATCAAGGAGCTTGAAAATCGTAAGCAGTTGATTCAATGGATGGCCAAGAATCAGGTACGTGACTACAAGGATGTAGTTGAATTCATAAGGTCCTACTACCTTGACCCAGCAGGCGTTCTAGAGAAAATCCAGAAGGGTAACTGAATGAGGTTGTCCAATGCATCGAAGCCGAAGGCGCCTGAAGCTGAAAGCGAAGAGAGCTATTCTACACTCTATCACTTCACATACAATCTTCTCGGAAGACGTTTGGACAGGACCTTACCACTCTTCAAGGGGCTTAAACCGGTACTTCAACAGTCAGGGCTAAGAGCTACCTTCAAAGCATACGTCAGCCTCATCTGGTTTTCATTCATTCTGTCAACGCTACTCTCCTTCGTCGTCTTGGTCATCCTCTTCATTCTCTTTCCTTGGGTGATGGGTATGATACCTATCGTCCAGAGTTTTCTGCAATTTCCATACTTCCTGCTGCTTAGCTTGATACTCTCGCTGGGAGTAGGGGGTCTGACGTTTTTCATAGTCTACTCTTTCCCGACATACAAGAGGATAACCCGCAAGGAAAGACTTGAGGAGAATTTGGTCTACACATCTAGCTACATGACTGTCCTAGCTTGCGCAGGAGTTCCGCCTGAGAGAATTCTCCGTTCAACAGCCATGAAAGACCCGAAGTTCCTCCTTTCCAACGAGATAAAATCTATAGTTGGGAAGATAGACTTGCTGGGATACGACACATTGTCGGCTCTTGATTCTGAAATCGAGAGGTCCCCCTCCTCTCTATACTCCAACGTGCTCAGAGGCTTCGCCGCAACGATTAGGACCGGAGGGAATGTCAAAAAGTATTTCTTGAACACGACGAGGCAGCTAATGCAAAGGAGGAGTATGAGGCTTCAACAGTTTCTCGACTCATTAGGGATAGTGGCTGAGATCTACGTCATAATGCTAATCGCCTTCCCATTGCTCCTGGTCATAATGTTGGCGGTCATGGCTTCGGTTGGAGGAACGATCTGGGGAGTCGATGTCTTCTACTTAATGTACTTCTTGACATTCGGGCTGATTCCTCTTTGCGGCCTCATGTTCCTCGTCCTCATAGAGATGATTCAGCCGAAGGGGTAGGTGAAGACCGATCAAAGTAACAAGAAGGGCTGTGAGGATCATCTGGGCGGTATCTGTGCTCATAGGGGCATCTATCTTCGCTGTCGGCTTCATCTACACCTTCCCGTATCAGCCGATAGTCGTTATCGACTGGTCGAACCCCACGGTGATAGACGATTTTCAGAATACAACGTTGTGGACATTCGGTTCCGCTCAAGAAGTTAAGAAAGGTCAATACGGGGTCGCGAAAGGATACATGTGGCTGAAATGCAACAGCACAGAGTTGGAGTCAGTAGGGTACAAACGCGAAGTTTCAATAGACACTAGCAAGTATCCTTACCTAGAGATAGAGTTTTCCACAACGCAGAACGCTGTGCTTCGTCTCTCAATCCAGACATCGAGAGGAGCTGTAAGGCAAGTCCTTTCAGCTCCAGCTCAAGTTGCCAAGACGACCGAGAAGATAAACCTCAAGGAATACACCAACAGCACTATCACCACATTATGGTTATATGTCAATGATTATCCTGCCTCAATTTCAGAAGGAGAAATCGGCGTCTATATAGGTCGAATCCTAGCTTACAGGCAGATAGTCTCGGCCTCTTGGGATGATTTTCTGATCGTCGGATTCCTTTCAGCTTTGATCCTACCCTCCGCAACATACTATTTTGACAGCAGGAGGAAAGACTCGATTGACAATAACCTCCCGAGTCTACTGCGTGACATAGCGGAAGCTGGAAGGACAGGTATGACTTTAACTCGCGCTATTGAGGTCAACGCTGAAAGAGACTACGGACCCTTGACTGAAGAGCTAAGGAAGACCATTGCCCAGTTGACTTGGAAGGTCCCTTTGGAGACAGCGCTCCAGTCATTTAGCGATAGATGCGATACACGCTTGGCGAGGAGGACGACGCTGTTGATTCTAGAGGCAAGTAAGGCAGGGGGAGACATACAAGAAAGCATCGATTCCGTGAACCGGCATATCGAAGAGCTTCAAAGCATAGAGAGGAAGAGGAAGACTCAGATGCGCCCGTACGTCGCTTTGATCTATATCTCGTTCTTTGTCTTTCTAGTGACGGTCTTCATAATTGTAACACAGTTCTTTTTCAGTGTAAGTTCCATGGGCGGACTCGGCTTCGTTGGAGCAAAGCCCGTCCCAGTCGAGGCCTATTCTCAGATATTCCTTTACATGGCTATTGTTGAAGCCGTATTCGGCGGCCTCGCTGGAGGGAAGATGAGCTCGGGTTCACTGAAACATGGGTTCAAACATGTCCTAGTGCTTACTGTTATAAGTTTTGTCGTCTTTAATTTCTTTGTTTGACCCACAGCGACCGTGGAAGAACGATTGACTGCTTCGTGTATGCACCTATTTACAGCAGAATTTCCACTTGATTCCTTCCTGTATTCAATTCTTAACATGTTCACACGGGGATACCTTACACCCTAAAAGATTGAGAAGATAACTCAAGATGAATAATCGATTCAAAGCGGTCCTAGTGGCGGCCCTAGTTTTCACGGCTCTTTTTGAGTGTTTCGTACCGAGAGCTGTTCACGCTCAGGCGGCCTCTATCACCCCTTCAAGTTACTGGGGAGTTTTCTTCGGAACGGTGGGCGATATAACTATCACAGTCAAACAACAAGGGATAGCTCTTAGAATTGGAATTCCTAGAGAATTCATTGCGCCGCATGCTGAGAACGACACAGCTTTCCTTTCTTCTACAATAACAGATGACTACTTCTACTATCTGGTGACAGATGATTCGCTGCACTATCCATACAAGGAGGATGCTCCATTCAGAGTTGAAATACATAACCCTCGATATGTAACATTCAACGCTCCACAGTATATCTTCATGAAGGACCTTCATGCTCCTAGTGTCGCAGGAATCTACAATTTCACAATATATATCGCTACGAGCCTCTCGCCCTACGGAAGACCGATTTTTCCTCCAAGACCGACAGAGAACCTCTCGGTTCCCGTGAGTATGAGAGAGGATCCTTCCAGCATCTCAGGATACATACTTGACCCGCCTTCATACTATTACACGCAAGGAATTCCTATCAGAGCGAATGGAATAGTATATGCGACTGAGATAGGTACTGGGGCCAAAGCGAGAGCTTACGTTGATCCTCGTACAGGATACTACAATCTGACAGGATTGTGGGCGCCAGGAACGTACAAGCTTGAAGCTTCGGCAGGCTACTGCCCTGAGACCGGTTTCGCATATCTTTTAACCGAGGAGCCTCAGCTCGTCACGTTGAAGAAGACGGAGAACCTTTACCAGATCAATATCACTTTGATCAGGGGATGCAAGATCTGGGGAACAGTATTCTACACCACTCCTAGCGGCGAGAGCATAAACTCACTCGATAATCCATGGTTGAAGAATCTAGGCTTCAACGTGCTGAATTACACGGTTGAAGCGTACGATTTGAACGGAAAGTTCGTGGGCGGATATTCCAATGTTTCAGCAAACAAGAAGTCAGACAATTTCACTATTACGGGATTGGAATATGTAGGTTTCGGGCCTGGCATCTATAATCTGAAAGCTTGGGTCTTCGCCTATACTCAAGGCGCAACAACGGTACCCACACTTATCATGCCTGAGAGTAGCGTGTCCGCGAACATCACATTGATCTACGGCGGGGTCATCTCAGGAAATATTCGTCTGCCTGAGACGCCTAGAGAATCCGAGATGGCAACCCTCTCTACGGCTACAGACACATATTATGGTGGGCACATCGTCATCGAGGCATTCGATCCGTCGGGTTCACTGAAAGGCCTCACATTGATAAATGGTACAGGAATGGATGGAAGGACTCTATACGCCACCTCTAGCACCGTCAGATTCTACATACTTGGTTTCAGTGAATTCTACAATAAGACGCTCTCAGGCGTATGGAAACAGAGAGACTACGGTCTCGAAGAATCCCCATATAGCATCTACATATGGTTGAGAGGCTACATCCAACCAAGTATCGCTTACATAACCCTCGCGAAGGGCGGCAACTCAACAGTAGAAATCTGGGTAACTCGGACTGGTGCTGTAAAGACGACTGTCGTTTCAATGAATACTCACCCACCGACGGGGAACCCTCAATCGATAGTTGCTTGGCGTTTCGGTCTGCAAGGATACTGGCTACGAATATACTACTATGCGTCAGCCACAGGATCGATGATAGGCTACGCCGACAAGCAACTTTCTCTGAGTCCCGATGTGAGCGAGTTTAGAGCAAATGTCACATACACAGGAAACAACTGGCCCCTTGACTTGATTATCTATCGGGGAAGCCTGCCAAGCTCGGTCGCTGAAGGCGACTACCTAGTGAATGCATTCACGTATGGCTACGTTCAGAGAAAACAGTCCACCGTATGGGTTCAGTCGGGAATGGGAGCGCGAGCGAGCGTGATCCTTCAGTTGGGCGCTGGAATAAACGGAACTGTTGCCATAAAGAAAGACGAACTGTACTTGACGGCGTTAACTGAAGATGTCTTCGTCAGGATTGAGGCTCGGAGTCCAACTTGGCTTCTGTCAGGGGCGCAAATATTGACCATACCAGTCAGCAGCATAGGTTTCATTTTCCGAGTCTACGGCTTCTGCGGCGGGCCCAACCATTTCTATTATGTTGCGCCAGACGGTACACGCTTCAACGACTACGGGCTGGAACAAGGGACATACTTCATCCAAATCTTAGATTTCGGTTACACTTACAGATACAGGCAGACGATCGAGGTTTCAGTCAACCTTCCTGGAATCGACTTCATAGTCTCGGTTGACTATGATGTTAACAGGCTAGGCAAGATCTCAGGGACAGTCAGGGGATTGAATGCTACAGGGTCTCCAGTTCCACTCTCATGGGCTACAATAAACTCCGCTTCGATTTGGGAATTCTCACAAGACGGAGGATACGTAATTCACCTCCCTGAAGGAATGTACACATTCACATACTCAGCTCCCGGGTATGTGAGCCAATCCTACTCAGTCATAGTCACAGGCTCATCGGAGACAGAAGTTAACATTATCTTAAGTCAAGCTGGAACGCCTTTCTCCCTAGTCCAGTTGAGGCTCGTACTAGAACGAATGGGTGAAACCACTCAACTTTCGTACGTTATCACCGCGGAGACTTACGTCAATGGAGTCCTCAGCCACCTGGCGGAGTATGCATGGACATGTGATGGTGGATACCTTAACTCAACAAGCGGAAAGGCTGTCGAATGGATTGGAGAGAACTCTGTAGAGACATCTACCTACTCAATCGCGGTTAGAGCCATGGTGGCCGGATATGGTGAGGCCTTTGCTTTGGTTACCATATCTATCACACCTATCCCAGAATTCTCGTCGCTGCAGGTAGTTCTCGTCTCCATCGTCGCTATCACAGTTGTTTCGATTAGAGTATTGTCAAAGAGACTTTCCAAGAGATACGCAGAGCTATCGGGGTAACCTTTTTAACATTCTTGAGACCAAACTTGGTCATCTGGAGGTCGCCTGAAAATGCCTCTGTCGTTTGTATTGATAAACGCCGAGATAGGGTCCGAAGATGAAGTCTTAAAGGAACTGAAGAAGCTGCCGAACGTGAAGGAATCCTACGTCGTCTATGGAGTGTACGACATAGTTGCGAAGGTTGAAGCGGAGAGTATGGACAAACTTAAAGAAGTCGTAACCTGGAAGATACGCAGGCTCGATAAGGTCAGATCGACGCTCACGATGATCGTTGTAGAGGGCGCGTAACTCTCCTCCTTTCTTTTGAAAGAAATCAGATATTGATGCCCTAGATTTCTCAAGAATGTCGTCTCTAAGTCAAATGAGTATCTTTAAATAAAACTCAGAATATCGCATCATGCGGGTTTACGCGTATGAAGAAAGAAACAGTATCAATACCGTACGATAAAGATAAATTCGTTCACTCTAGGATCTTGTCATCTAAGAATATCCGCTGGATTTTTCCTAAAGAGGTTCCTGCGACAAAGCCTGTCGAAAAGCTAGTGGAGGAGGCTTTCAATAACCCGATAAACTCGAAGAAGCTAGACGACGAGAAGATCCGGAGCGCCGCAATAATAGTCTCAGACAACACCAGAGTCCATACGCCGTATCTACCGTCGCTTGTTAGGAAGATGGAGACGAAGACCGATGAAATCAAGATCGTTATTGCTTCTGGAACACATGTTGTTCCGGAGATAGACTTTGTTGAGAAGGTTGCGGGTCGGGAGCTTCTGGCCAAGTTCTGGTACAAGATAACGAACTCTTCAACGCAGAATCCGTTGAGCAAGTACGAGTTCGTCGGAGTCACCTCGAGAGGGACAGAAATCGAACTTAACAAGGAGATTCTGGAATGCGACTTCATCCTCTCTTCATTGTGCGTTCGACCCCACTACTTCGCCGGATGGGAAGGAGGGGCGAAAGCTCTCGTTCCAGGATGCGCGAGCCTCAAAACTGTATCCAAGAACCATTCCCTTTCAGTCGGGAAGATGGATTCCAAGGAATTGATTATCAAAGGGAATCCTGTCAGGGAAGATATGAATGAAGTGCCTTCGCTCCTCAAGAAAGAAAGAGGCATAGAACACAGAATCATAGACTTCGTTCCGAACAAGGATGATGTTCCAATACTGATAGGCTACGGGGAACCCAAGGCCGCCCATCTAACTCTCGCAGACTACAGCCAGAGCATCTACGCCGTTAAGGCGCAACCGGCCCCCTTAGTTATCGCTGTCGCTGAGATGCCTCTGGGCCAGAACTTCTATCAAGCTCTCAAAGCATGCTCGCACGCAACCAATATAGTGAAGCTGAACAATCGTCCAAGATCTGTGACTATTCTTGTCGCATCGATGAAGAATGGGATTGGGAGCAAAACGTTCGAGAAGGAGATGAGAACATACTCGAACATGGAGCCGCAGGAGGTGCTCAAGAAACTGAAAGAACGAGCGGCGGTGGGCGACTTCAACGAAACTCTTGAGAAAATCAATAGGCTTGCAATCGATGAGCCGCTGAGGGACTATCTGGTCGTATCTCCTGAAGCTCCTTCAGACCTGAAAGCGTTCTGGAAGAGTGTTGGAGTTACTTTCTATGAAGAACTCGATGATGCTCTCAAAAGTCTGAAACCCGAGCTGTTGAGGGACGTACTGATACTACCGAACGGTTCCTCTACAGTTCCCATAGCCGCCTAACCCTCCGCATCCGTTTCTAATGATAGCTTACACTTTATTTTGAACCTAGCCAAAAAGAGATTCGACGAAAGGAGCCTCTGATACAGTATCTTCCCAAACTAGCCAAGGCGCTACGGGTCGTCTACCGGGTGTAGAGGATGGATGTGGCCTTTCACATAGGCATAGACGATACAGACTCTCCTAGAATGGGCTGTACTACATATATAGCCGCGCTTCTCGTCAGAAGACTTGAAGATTTGGGTTGCAGGTTTGCTGACTACCCAAATATTGTAAGGTTGAACCCGAATATCCCTTGGAAAACTCGTGGAAACGCGGCTGTATGTCTGCGTCTTCTCTGCCAAGAAAGGCGCATTGATTCTGTTAAGGAAGCGACTTTAAAAGTGGTGAAGGAGAATTCTGATCTGACCTACGATAAGACTGATCCAGCTGTAGCATTCTTAAAAGGGGATGTACCCACTGAGCTATGGGGCTTCTCAAAGAAGGTTATACAGGATATCGCTTCAATTGCTGAAGCGAAACGCCTAGCAGCGAAGTTCAACGTCGAATTCAATCTGATTCGAGGTGAAAGGGGTCTAATAGGCGCTTTGGCGGCGATCGGCGAGACCTTACAAGGCGATCACACCTACGAAATCATCGCTTACAGAACGCTGGGGAACAGAGGCAGCAAGCGTAGAGTTGATGAGAGATCAGTGATCCAGATGGATTCGAAAACTAACCCTCTAACCTTTAACAATTACGACTACGAGAGTAAACGGGTACTGATAACGCCCCATGGGCTCGACCCGATTCTCTATGGAGTTCGCGGAGAGAGTCCGGAAGCTCTCTTGCAAGCTCAAAGCATGCTCATAGTCGATGAAGAGGTTGAACTGTGGGTGATCTTCCGAACCAATCATGGGACAGATTCTCATCTTCGTCGAATAAGATCCATAAGCCAAGCGAGACCCTTTAGACCAGTCGTCGTTCAAGGTAGAGTAGCCGCAACGCCGAGGACAGTAACTGGCAGGCATGTAATCTTCAGTATAAGTGACGACACAGGAAGAATAGACGCCGCTGCATACGAGCCCACCGGAAGCTTCAGGAAGGTAGTCAAAGGTTTGATTGAAGATGATGTAGTTGAAGTCTACGGCGGCGTTAGGAAAGGCTCTGTCGCCTATCCTAGAACCGTGAACCTTGAGAAGATCAAGATGTTGAAACTCGCAGAGCAGACGGTTATGGAGAATCCTAGATGCCCGAAATGTGGGAGACGCATGGAGTCAGCTGGCAGAGAGCAAGGGTTTAGATGTAGAAGATGCAAACTGAACATGCGAGAAGCGAAGAAGGTCCATAGGGCGCTTGGAAGAACGATCAAGGAGACATTGTATATTCCGCCGGCCAGAGCTCATAGGCATCTGACCAAACCCCTATCGAGATACGGCAGAGAGAAGACAAACGCGCCGAGATCCATGATCGAGAAGTGGCATAGCTCGTAGATCGGAGTCTTATGCTTTTACCTGCTTCACGTCGAAACTCTTGACCAGAAACTTGAAGATGTTCAATGCGGCGTCTCTGTCAGGCATCAAAGAGACTGTCGTGGAGAGTATTCCCACTCCATCGATGCCACGGAGACTGGATAAACCCAAGATCATCCCAGAATATCCAAGCAGCTGATTCTTCTTGAAGAGTTTCGCTCCAGCGCTCTCAAGCTTATGGGCGAGACCTCGTTTGGTAGCAGCCCCGTACACTACGTTCTTCTCTTCGGCTATGGGCCTGATACTGTCCAGAACGACGATACATCTCGACTTGACTTTCAAAGCAAAATTCACTATTTGATTGAACACCTCATAGTGTGCCTTAGGGTCCTCCTCCGCAATAGTCGCGTCACCAGTGAGAACAACGATATTGGGTTGGCACGAGCAACTCTCATAGAACTCGTAACGCGGCAGCCTACATACCCCGCTATCTTCTATCACCAGATTATCTGGAAAACGACTGCTGTAGTACTCCGCAAAGAGTCTCGCATTCCCGAAATCGATAAGCAGTCGAGCCGCTATCCTTCCAGCATCCGCCAAGCCGGGCAAGCCAACGACGAACATCGCTGAATCCAGAGGAGGATTGTACAGCACACGGAAATTATCCTTCACCGCGATCACTCGAACTGAGGATTAATCGAAGCTGGAACGAATAAAAAGATTTAAGGATGCTCTTTTCTAGCTATACGAGGAAACGATTCGAGATAGTTTCATCGATAAAGCGGGGTGGGGTAGCCAGGTTTAACCCGCAGGGCTCATATGAGCCATGCTCGGCGAAACCCTGAGATACCTTTGGATTGAAGCCAGAGGCTCGAACGGTGGTTCGAATCCACCCCCCGCTACGGAGATCTTGATACTTTCTATCCCAAAGGCTAAAATCGCGAAGCTTGTTCTATCCTTTCGAAATAGCAGATTGGTGAGACGATGCTGAGAGACTTTAAGGCCTTCGTCTTCGATCTAGATGGCTGCATCTACAGAGGGGATATTCCTTTTCCAGGAGCTGCGGATACTATCGCTCATCTTAGGAAGTTTGGCAAGAAGATACTGTTTCTCACGAACAATGCGACACGAACGCCGGAACAATATGTTGAGAAACTGAAAGGAATGAACATTAACGCAGATGTCCGTGATGTTCTGACCTCAGCGACGGCGACAGCAATTTACTTGATCGAGAAATACGGCAAGGTGAGAGTTTTCCCAGTCGGCGGACAAGGGCTTATTAAAGAACTGGTAAAGGTCGGACATACGATAGTAGAGGCACGTGAGATAAAGAAAGCAGATTTCGTTGTAGCTTGCCTTGATCCGGAATTCACCTACGAGAAACTGGATCTCGCCTGCCAAGCGGTCTTTTCTGGCGCCAGATTTGTTGCCACGAATATCGATCCGACCATCCCGGTTGAGAAAGGGTTCAAGCCGGGAGCTGGTGCGATAGTCGCAGCCATATCTGCAGCTACCGGAGCCAAATCTGAAGTGGTAGGGAAGCCGTTCGGGCATATAATCGAGATAGCTCTTGACAGACTAGGAACAGCCGCTGGGAAAACTGTTTTCGTCGGTGACAGGTTGGACACAGATATTCAAGCTGGAAAAGAGGTCGGAGGGTTCACAATTCTCGTTCTCTCAGGTTCGACGAAGAGAGAGGCGGTTGAGAAAGTTGACGACCTGAGACGGAAACCGGACTTGATTCTACCTGACATCAGCTGCATCCAACAACTGTTTGCTTAGATCGAAATTTTCGAGAACGACAATATTGTTCTAGCTATTTCAGAAAAAGAACTGCTTGCTGATGGTGTGGGTGCTCTCAGAGGAGAGGACGAGAAAGTCGCGCTCCTCTAAACTGCCTATTCTTTAGAGATTATTATTCCGAGGATCTTCTCATCCTGAAAGGTCTTCTCTATCTCCTCAAAATCAAGTTTCTTCACTAGTTTCACTTGAACACCAGTGGGATTGCTCAACAAGACCAGCCTAAACTTTCCCAACATGAAGCCCGCCGCTCGCTCAAATTGGCTGTCTAGTCGCACGTTCAGGCATTTAAGACTTGTGCAAAGAGAAAGCTAAAAGGTTCCAACCTCTATACGAGTTTTCAGAAACGTTCTTGTCCGTAAAGCGCTAAGAAACGTCTCTCAGGTATGTAAGTAAGTTTGTAGTGGACCGGGCGGGATTTGAACCCGCGACCTTCCGGTTTCTCGGGAGCTTCAATCCTTGCAAACCGGACGTTCCTTAGCCCAGAGAGACTGGCATACCAGACTGAACTACCGGCCCATCATTCTCTTCTAGGAGAAGAGTGACGCTGATTTAAGCGTGATGTTAGGGCCGCCGCCGGGATTTGAACCCGGCCTAAACCCGAGCGCTATTTCTATGACGCTCTCTAGGCTCCACAGGCCTATACGCTACCAAGTTCCGCAAAGACCCTATTGATGTCTTCTCTACGTTACGGCGGCCACTGTGTCTAATGCAAGATGCCCCTAGGTTTAAGAGTTTTCCCGATCAAAGAGCTGGATCAAAGATCTTTCAATACGGTCCTAGCCGGTGGAAGATGCTCCCAAAGGTAGTTGAATAGCCAGTCGTTGGCTCTTGTCAGAAATGGGTTCGTAGTCCAGATCGCTTCATCCATCCCTTGGGTCATGTCTAAGTCGTCTGGGATCGCTTCCGTGAAGATTATGGATTTGCCATCAATACAGGCGCTTTGTATTAAAGGTTGGATCTGCAGGCAACGTATCTCCGCGATTTCCATGAACTCCGTTGCGACTCTTGCGTTTTGCTTTGAAATCGGAGCGATGAAAAGTATCTTGACACCTTTCGTCTTGCATTTCTCGAGGGCTCCAGCGTTCGACTTGTACGATCTCACTATTCCATTTAAAGTAGTAATCACATGAATATACTCGCGCGCGTTCATGAACATTTCATTGAGTTTCTCGAAGACCTCAGATCTCCCTTTGAGGACCCAGATCTCACTCTTCTCGTACGGTTCTGCTTTGCGGACGTACTTCATAGATTCATAGCTCAACGCTAGACTTTGAATTGCCTCCTCTGCTTTTCTCAAATCTTGACTCAACCTTTCTACGAGAGGAAACAGAGTCTCGTTTGGAGACGCAGCTAGATATCTTTCAGGTTTTTCAGGTATAGCCAGAACCAAATTTTTGCGCATAAGCTCCTTAAGTGCGCCGTAAGTCTTCGTCCGAGGCACGTTGCTTAGGAAGCTGATTTCACCGGCTCTGCTTGGGCCGCTCTTGACTAGTGCGATATATATTCTAGCCTCGTACTCAGTCAACCCCAACCTCATTAACGCGTTGACATTGCTCTGTTCTATGCTCATTAGCACCACCTCAGAACCTACTCTTACAGAAGGAATTCTAAGCGGTTATGTTTATGGCTTCTGCAGCTTACCCATAACCATGGCAAATGATCAACTCTTGGCGCATCGTTGCTAGATCACCTTGAGCTCTCTTCCAATCTCCTCAAATACGCTCAACGCGAAGTCCAAATCTTCCTTTACCAGCGCCGCATTCATCATCGTCCTAATTCTGGCCTTGTCTCTAGCAACCATCGGGTAGACTATGGGAAGTGCAAAGACCCCTTTCTCGAAGAGCCTACTACTCAGTTTACGCGCGACAGAGCTTTCTCCTACAATTACAGGCGTAATCGGTGTTTGACTCTTCCCTATATCGAAGCCTAGGTCGGTGAGGGCTTTCTTGAAGTACTTAGTATTCTCCCAGAGGTTCTTCACGTGCCAAGGCTCAGACTCCAATACTTCCAGTGCGGCTATGCATGCTGCTGCCACCGGCGGAGGATGCGACCCACTTAATAGCCATGTCCTCGATCTGTTTAAAGCGAAGTTTACAAGATCCCTTGTTCCAGATACATATCCGCCAACAACTCCAAACGCCTTTGAGAAAGTTCCCATCTCGACGTCAATCTTTCCTTCGAGATTGAAGTGAGATCCTATCCCACGTCCCTTCTCCCCTAAAACTCCATCTCCGTGGGCGTCATCAACATAACTCATTGCACCGTGTTCCTGGGCTAATTGAACTATCTTGTCAACCGGAGCTATATCCCCGTCCATGCTGAAAACTCCGTCCGTAATGATCAGAATCCTCCTCGGGTTCTTTTTGTCCACCTCGTTCAACATGTGTTCCAGGTCGTTCGCATCGCAGTGTTTGTAGATTACTCGTTCGGCTCGGCTCAAACGCACTCCATCTATTATGCTTCCATGATTCAATTCATCGCTAACTATGATATCTCCTTCACCGACGAGTTGCGGTATCAAGCCCGCGTTCGCTGCGAAACCTGTCTGATAGACTAGCGAGGCCTCCGTGCGTTTGAATTCCGCTAACTTCTCTTCAAGCTTCAAATGCAGATCCATATTGCCAGCTATGGGTCTGACCGACCCAGATCCAACCCCATGAGTCTTTATTGCGTTGATCGCAGCCTCTTTGAGCCTTGGGTGGTTGCTCAAACCCAAGTAATTGTTCGAACACAGCATAAGCACTTTCTTTCCGTCGACAACACATCTTGGGCTGCTGCTTCCTTGAACAACATGAAGTTTCCAGTCAAGTTCATTCCTAACGAGTTCATCATATTCTTCTTTCAAAAAGGCAGTTGGATTTCTCAAAACTCAAATCCCCCTAACTAGTTTTGAGTCGTAACATTCTGGAATAGATTCCACCAAGTCGGATTCTATCTTACGTTCGGAATCATGCGGAGAATCATCAATTGAAGGATAAAAGATCTTTGGAGACGCTTTCATGAGTCCCGGATCAGCAGTTTAGGCAGATCATTGACGTTGCCGATGACATCGCATCCGATCTTCTTGAAAGCATCCGCATTAGAGGACCCGGTCAAGACTCCGATGAAACGGACATTTGAATTTCTTGCGCATAATGCGTCTATAGGGTGATCCCCGACCATAAGAGTCTCCTCAAGTTTCGCATTCAATTTCTGAGTGAGCATTATGACCTGATCTGGATTCGGTTTCGGCCTATCGATATCGTCTCTTGCAGCGACAGAATCTACCAGTTTTGAGAGTCCTGTGGCCTCTAGACTCCTAAGCGCATATTCTCGGCAGCTTCGAGTCAAGATCCCAATCTTGATTCCTTTCTCTTTCAACAATTTCACGGTTTCTGAAACGCCGGGTATGACAGAGACAGAGTCAACCTGCTCCATCTCCACGTCAGTCATGATCTGTTCGATGTGTCGCCTAGCTTTTGAAACTCTCTCTTCGGGCAACTTCTTCCTAAGCAGTTCTATTCCCTTCTGTACAATCTCAAACGTCGGTGTTGAAGAAGAGAAATCTTCAGAGTCAACTTCTAGGCTGCGGAAGTGGGCGATTATCATATTCTTCATCTTTACGAAGTCTATACTAGACCGAATCAAGGTTCCATCGAGATCAAATATCACAGCGGTTATCGATCTCCTCCCCAAATGTCGGCATCCCCATTTGAAGTAGGCAGTGGCAAAGCATAAAGATGTTAACTGTTCTTATCCGAATACGTTTCTACAGGCGGTGTTTGATGAGAGGAGAAACGAGGGCTGCCATCAAAGGAAACGCAGAATCCGACCTTATAGAGATACAGCCACCGTAGGGGAAATCACCATGCCAAGTAGGCCGATGAAGAGGATTCTTGTTACTGGCTCGGTTGGGCAGATCGGCTCTGAGCTGACCATTGAGCTACGTAGGCTGTACGGCGGCGAGAACGTTGTAGCGGCCGGCCACAAGACGCAGCCGAGCGAGGAGCTACGTGAGTCCGGGCCCTTCCACTTCATGGATGTGAAAGAAAGAAAGGAGTTAGAGGGCATCATCAAACAGTACGACATCGACACAATCTACAACATGGCGGCCATACTATCGGCTACAGGGGAGAAGAACCCGCATCTCTGCTGGGATGTGAACGTGAAAGGCTTCATGAACGTCCTCGAGGTTGCCCGGGAGAACGAACTGGCCAGAGTCATTAACCCAAGCTCGATCGCGGTCTTCGGGCCCCGGACTCCACGAGACAACACGCCCACAGACACGATCCTACAGCCCACGACGATGTACGGCGTGACGAAGGTTGCAGGCGAACTCCTTGGCGACTACTACTTCCGCCGCTTCGGGTTGGATGTGCGCGGTGTACGGCTCCCAGGCGTCATCTCGTACAAGACGCTCCCTACCGGGGGAACCACGGACTATGCGGTTGCGATCTTCTACGAGGCCATCAAGCACAAGCGGTATAAGTGCTTCGTGCGCGAGGACACGGTGCTTCCTATGATGTACATGCCGGACGCCCTTAAGGCGCTTATTGACCTCGCGAACGCTCCACTCGAGAAGCTTAAGCATCGCTGTAACTTCAATGTCGGCGCCATGAGTTTCTCCGCAGGTGAGCTGGCAGCCGAAATTAAGAAACACATACGCGAGTTTGGGGTCACCTACGAGCCCGACTTCAGGCAAGCGATCGCAGACTCTTGGCCGCGCTCCATTGACGACAGCGTGGCGCGAGAGGAGTGGGGTTGGTCTCCTAAATACAATATGGAGCGCATGACAGAGGATATGATAGAGAAGCTTACGGAGAAGCTGCTGGGCTGAGGCAGCTGTTCAGGAAAGGGAGGCGCCTACTTCTGTCGGCTTCATCAGCCATAGAGTTCGAGTAGCAGGTTCTTAGCGCAAATCTCGGAGTATTCTTTCTAAGGAAAGTCAGATCCCGTATAGAAGTATAGACTCAGTTGATCCACTAAGTCAGACTCTGTTAATAACTCGGCTTTTTCTCTTCAATGGGGAATGCCATGAACTCTCGCAGTCTCTCAGCCATATTTCTCAGCCGCATGTCGACCCTGTAGTTGATTGTTCCTTCTTCGAACGTTCCGTCTTCTCTTCTCGACCCTGCTTTCACTCCGGTTAGTATCTCTATTCCTTGATCGATTGTTCTGACTGGATATATGTGGAACTTTCCTTCTCGGACAGCTTCGACCACTTCCTCCTTCAACATGAGGTTCTGAACGTTCGACATTGGAGTTATGACGCCTTGTTGACCATTCAGCCCTTTAGCCTTGCAAACCTCAAAGAACCCTTCTATCTTCTCGTTCACGCCACCGATTGCTTGGACCTCTCCTTTTTGGTTTACTGAGCCGGTAACAGCTAAGCTTTGCTTGATTGGAAGATCCGCTAAGCTGGAGAGGATTGCGTAAAGCTCCGTGCTAGAAGCACTGTCTCCCTCAACTCCTTCATAGCTCTGCTCGAAGACAAGACGCGCGGATAGGCTGAGCGGTTTCTCTTGAGCATATTTCCCGGCGAGGTAGCCGCTCAATATCATGACTCCCTTACTGTGTATCGGGCCGCCAAGCTTGACCTCACGCTCAATATCGATGAGTCCTTCGCGACCTAGTCCTATACTCGCAGTAACCCGCGAAGGTCGACCAAAGGCGAAGTCGCCCAAACTTATGACTGAGAGTCCGTTCACCTGTCCTACAATCTCTCCTGAGGTATCGATGAGTAGAATTTGCTTTTCTATCAATTCGCGGATCTTCTCTTGAATGAGGTTTGAACGATAGATCTTTTCTTCAATAGCCTTCTTGACATGGCTGGCATTTATATACGGGGAATCCTCTTGCGCGGCGTAGAAGTTTGCCTCTCTTACTATGTCAGCAATCTGAGCGAATTCCGTTGAGAGTTTTTCTTGATCTTCCGCTAGCCTCGAACTGTATTCAATGAGTTTAGCTACCCCTGACGCGTCGAGATGCTTCAGCTTCTCCTTCCGGCATAGCGTGCAGACGAAGGCAGTGTACTTACGCATATTCTCCTCTGTCCTGTCCATGCGTGTCTCGAAGTCTGCTTTCACCTTGAAAAGCTCTTTGAACTCAGGGTCGTAGGCATATAGAAGTTGATACGTGAAAGGATTTCCGATGAGAACCACCTTCAGGTCCAGTGGGATTGGTTTCGGATCTAGGCTCTTGGTTGTAATGAACCCTAAACGTTCTCCTGCCTCTTCGATAGCGATCTCGCTGTTTTTCAACGCTCTCTTCAAGCTGTCGTAGGCGAAAAGGTTCCTCAGCAGTTCTTCAACTGGTAAGACCAAGTATCCGCCGTTAGCTTTGTGAAGTGAGCCTCCAATAATCATCGTGAAGTCAGTTGTCAACGCTCCGAACTGGGCTTCTTTCTCTATCTTTCCGAATAGATTTCCATAAGTTGGGTTCATCTCTATTACGACAGGTGCGCCTTGGAGCGCGGAATTGTTCGCGGTAACATTAACCTCGTACTTTCTGAATTGAGCCTCCCTCATCCAAGGAACTGGGAAAGGAAATTGTTGCTGAGCGGTCGGCTCTCTCTTGAATTGATCGAGGTTTCCGACTAGGTCTTCTTGAACATCTTTTAAGTATGCGGTAACTTCAGGAAAATCTTTGTATTTCTCCATCAAGTCTGAGATCGAATGACCTATAGCATAGAGCGCAACGTCACGGTTCAGTTTCAGGAGCAGCTCCTTCAACTCTTTTTCGAGATCTCTTAGCTGCCTTGATGCCGTCGATACTTCAGCCTCTAGCTTCTCCCTTCTTTCCTGAATCTTTGCTCTTATCTTGGGGTCCAATGCGAGAAACTCTTCGTCGCTCAAAGGTTTTCCATCAAGGATAGGAATCAAGAGTATGCCCATTGGAGTGACTTGAAACAGAAATCCCTGCTTCCTTGCATTCTCACCCAACCGGTTAAGGAGTTCTTTTCTACGCGAATCTAATCGTTTTGCAACCGATTCACGCCTTGCAGCATAGTCTTCACTTTCAAAGGCTTTCGGAATCTCTCTCCGAGCATCTTCAATCAAAGTCTTCATATCGCGTTTGAACTGGTTTGCTTTGCCCGGGGGGAGTTTCAAGGCTTTCGGTTGATAGGCGTCCTGAAAATTGTTTACGTAACACCAGTCAGAAGGTACGGGCTTGCTCTTGGCTATCTCTTCGAGGAAGCTCGTCACAGCGGTGGTTTTTCCTGTCCCAGGAAGCCCGGCCACGTATATATTGAATCCCCGTTCCTTTATCTCCAAGCCGAACTTTAGAGCTCTAACAGCTCTTTCTTGACCGATGATCCCTTCTAACGGAGGAATCTCCTCGGTCCTTTCACAAGGCAGTATACTCGGGTCGCAAACCTTTCGTAGTTTTTCCAAGGGCAACTCCTCGGACATAGACGACAACCTCTACTAGACAAACATTGGAAAGCGTTGGTTTTATGTCTTAAGTAAGGTGGTCTCAACGAGTTTCTTCCAATTGCAGAATTGACGGATGGCGCGCTGGAATTCAGTGCGGGGGGTGGGACTCGAACCCACGGAGGCCTTCGCCACAGGATCTCTCAACTATGGCGGATCTTAAGTATGACACTACGCATCGCTTCAAGATGCGTAGCCCTGCCCCTTTGACCTGACTTCCGCCTACCTCTGCTCCGATAGGTAGGTCTCGGGAACCCCCGCATCCATTGACCTAAATGTGCTCCGTGACAAAAGGTTTACTGAAATCTTGACTCTGTAGATGAAAGCCTGAGCTGCGCTTGATGCTATTGATTCCTGAGAGCAAAGACTTCTTAATCTCGTTGGGTCCTGTTCTTTCGTTACGATCCTAGAAGGAGAAATCTATCGCTTACATTTAGGCACTTTTATTAGAGGGTTCAACACTAGAAACAGATTTCAAAAACCGGTGAGAACCTTGGTTAAGATCTCCGTGGGTAAGCTGAGAGGAATCCAAGAACTTTCCTCTCCAGATGGTTTTCTAATGATGATCGCGATGGACCAGCGAGGTTCTCTGGCGAAGATGCTCAATCCCGCGAATCCAGACTTAGTTAGCTACGAACAGATGGAAGAGGTGAAGGTTGATCTCTCTCGAATCTTGGCACCTTATGGAACAGCTGTTCTTCACGACCCAGAGTTCGGAGCATCCCAAAGTATAACTCGATTCGCTCTCCCGGGCAATGTCGGTCTCTTGGTAGCTGTTGAAACTACAGGCTACAGGGGTAGCTCCGCCTCAAGGTTGACCGAGATCGTTGAGAATTGGGGTGTTGAAAAGGTCAAGCGAATGGGCGCTTCAGCCGTAAAGCTGCTGCTCTACTACCGTCCTGATGAGAAGGAGAGCGCTGAACAGCAACGCAAACTTGTGAAACAGATCGGCGATGAATGCAGGAAATACGATATACCGTTCGTTCTAGAACCTATGAGCTACGCCTTCAAAGGTGAAGACAAGAGCTCACCTAAATTCGCAGACAGCAAGCCGAAGATCGTGATTCAAACAGCGAAAGAATTGACACCGTTAGGAGTGGATATACTCAAAAGCGAGTTCCCAGGCGACCTGAAATTCCACAAGGACCCAGATGAACTCACTAAATGGTGTAAAGAGATCAGCAATGCTACCTGCGTCCCATGGGTTGTCCTAAGCGCTGGAGTGAAATACGAGGAATTCCGCGAGAATGTTATCTACTCATGCAAGGGCGGGTGCTCGGGCTATCTAGCAGGTCGAGCGATATGGCAAGAAGCCGTCAAGATGCCTTCACGCGAAGAAAGGATAAAGTTTCTGGAGGAGAAGAGCGTACCTCGACTGAAAGAGCTGCAGCAGATAGTACGCGCGAATGCTCGACCTTGGTACGACTTCTATGGCGGAATGGACAAGATCGAAGTCACAAAAAAAGGCTGGCATAAGGAATACTGAAGATCTATCGCGAATGGCGGGCCTGCGGGGATTCGAACCCCGGACCTACAGCTTTCCGCCGTACAACTTATTCCTTAGGAGGTTCGGCTGTCACCATCTGCCGCGCTATCCTGCTGCGCCACAGGCCCTAATCTTTCTGCAAGTTTTCGTTCCATAAATATCTTTGTTAGAAGCATCGACTGGTTCCTAGATGCCTAGAGTAGAAATCTTCTAGGCACCTCTTCAAGTTTCACTTCGATCTCTTCGCGTTTCTTCATGTCTCTAAGCTTGACTACTTGTTTCTCTATTTCCACTTGTCCTACTATGATCGCGAATGGAATGGCTATTGAATCAGCATACTCCAACTGTTTTGCTAGCGTCCTCCTCTTTAGATCGAAATCAGCTGAAACTCCCGAATTCCTTAGGAATTGAACTATCTCCATGGTCTTTTGACGGACAGCATCATTTACAGCAGCCACGAAGACCTTGGGTGATTGGGACAATCTCGGAAATATCGATGCCCTCTCCAGCGAGATCATCAATCTCTCTATTCCTCCAGCAACTCCGGTAGCCGGGACATCCCTCTTTCCGTAGATGCTGCATAACTTGTCATATCTTCCTCCGCCGAAAATGGATCCTATATCTTCTCCACCTTTATCGTAGGCTTCGAAGACTATTCCGTCATAGTATCCGATCCCTCGAACTATACTCAGATCATAGATGCATTTTCCAGATTTCCCCAACGCCTCAATAGCTTCGGCAAGTTTGGCTAGTTCATCATGGCCTTTGAGCGCTGTCGCATCTTTCAGTTTCCTCGTTTCCACCTCGCCTAGAACTTCGCTCGGCTTTCCTCGAATCGAGATGAGCTTAAGGATCTTGTCAACTGCGCTATCGGTCAACCCAGTTTTGCCAAGCTCACTCGCCATCTCCTGCTCCGGAATCTTGTGAAGCTTGTCTATTACCCTAATAGTTACTTCTCTGAGTTCTGGAGATCCCACGCCCAACTCTACTAAGAAGCCTTCGATCAATTTACGATTGTTAATCAGCACCTGATATTCTTTCAAACCTACGTTTTCAAGTATGTCCATGCCTACTGCGATAGCTTCTGCGTCTGCTTCCTGTTCGACAGTGCCGTAGATTTCAGCGTCCCATTGGTAGAAATGCCTGTAGCGGGCGAATTGTGGTTCGTCGTATCTCCACATTCCTGAGAGGGCGCATAGCTTCATCGGTTCCGGCAAATCATATCGGTTGGCTACCATCCTGGTCATGCCGACGGTCAAATCGAACCTTAAGCCAAGATCTCTTCCAGCCTTGTCTTTAAACCAGTAGATCTCATCCTTGATGTCAGGGCCTGACTTCGCTTCAAGCGTTTCCAAATTTTCGATTGCTGTCGGTTCGACGACTTGAAACCCGTATCTTCGGAGGACTTCCAGTATTCTGTCGTGAAGCCAGAGCCGTCTCGCCATTTCAGATGGCTCTATGTCTTTCATCCCTCTAGGGACGGTGAATACAGGTTCAGACATTTCCTGTTCTTCCAGTTCTGTTCAAGTATGGCAGAAATTTAGTTCTCCTTCATTTAATAGACTATCCCAAAATAGTTTTATTGAAAACTATATCTTGAGTGAACTCAGCGTGTAGTAGACTATGTCTGATCTACGGTCGATGACGGCGAGGACGGGTTCCTTCCTCTCTCCCGTGGCATAGCGTAACAGCTGATTCAGTTTCTTCAAGCTCGCTTCCCGACCTTCAAATATGATCGAAACGAGCCTTCTCAAAGGTCCTTTCCCGTGAACCTCAAAATCCACGATGGAGGCCTCCCTAACAATGTACCCTCTATCCCTTAAGTCCCTGTAGATGAGATATTTTATCCAAACCTCAGGCTTCCCAACGGAAAGTCTTTCGACCAAGTCTCTAAGACTCAATTCTTCTCTTCGCTTTAGAGATACCACTCTTATCCTACCCTTCTCCATAAGATAGAAAGTTTCATAGGGAGAGAGGAAGATCCTTTTCCCTTTCAAATGCCCAAAGCCTCTTTCTCTAAGCTCCCTGAGATGTTCCGCACGCGGAAGATAGATTCTCTTCCTTTCGTGATATGCCTCGAACGGTTCTAGCAAGATTCTCCACCCTCTTACAATCAATATGGGAGATTAATATAGAGTATGCGAGCATACATCATCTTCAATCCAGTCGGTGAAAAGAAGTGATCGATTTAGCAGAGAAATTAGAGATTATGAGACGGTGCCTCCAAGATGGTTAGCTTCTATAGTTTAAGAACAGTAAAGTGGAAACCGGGAGCCGTTTGCTTAATTGATCAAACGCAGCTTCCTCTTAGGCTACGCTATATAAAGTGCGAAGACTACGAGCAATTGGCTGAAGCTGTTAAGAACATGGTGGTGCGAGGGGCTCCAGCTATAGGTGTGGCAGCAGCTATGGGGTTGGCTCTCGCAGCCTATCACAGCAAGGCCAGAACGAAACGGAGGCTTCTGAAGGAGCTTTCCTTGGCCAGAAGGGTGCTTCAAGATACTCGGCCCACAGGGATGAACCTCTTTTGGGCACTCTCAAGGGTGATTGAGAAGGCGAGATCAGTTCAGGGCGATGTGAAAGCGGTTGCGAAGGCCGTTATAGAGGAAGCTCAGCGCATGGCGGATGAGGATGTGGAAGCGAATCATAAAATAGGGAGATTTGGAGCCGACCTTCTTCACGATGGCGACGTTGTGCTCACGCATTGCAATTGACTTTCGAAGAGAAAGTCAGCAGAATGCGGGGGCGCTAGCGACGGTCGGCTACGGCACTGCGTTAGCTCCGGTGAGAACGGCCATTCGGCAAGGGAAGAGAATAGAGGTTGTGGCTACTGAAACAAGGCCTAAACTTCAAGGTGCCCGATTAACAGCATTCGAACTGAAGCAGGATAAGATTCCAGTAACTCTCATAACCGATACTATGGTAGGCCACGTGATGCAGAACCGAATGGTTTCTAAAGTGATAGTAGGCGCAGATAGAATCCTCGCAACAGGCCATGTTGTCAATAAGATCGGTACGCTGGCAGTGGCTATTCTAGCTAATCATTTCCGCATTCCGTTCTACCCGGCTGCGCCGCACTCGAGTTTCGACTTGAAAGCTAGGCCAGACCAGGTGGTCATAGAGGAGCGAGATCCTCGCGAGATTGCCTTTGTAGGCGACTATCGAATAGCCCCCAAAGGGGTTCAGACACTGAATCCCGCCTTCGATATAACAGAGCCGGAACTGATAACAGGCATCATAACTAATCTAGGCGTGATTCACCAACCACTAGAAGAGAACATCATGAGGCTGTTAGGAAGGGAGCTCTAGAGCGTTGGCTTCTTCGTCACCGGCAAAACAACTTCAACGGGAAGCTTAGCAACCTGCTCTATCTTGCTCTTCCATTCATGTCCGATCGATATGAGCGCGTATATCCCGGTTACTTCTGCTTTGGCTTTCTGAGCTATCCTTATGAGCGCTCTTTGGGTTTCACCGCTATCTATAATGTCATCGACGATTAGGATACAGTCTCCTTTCTTCAGAGCGTCTCTTGGCACATAGAGGCTCATCATCATAGCAGTCTTAGCAGGAATGTAGACTTCCTCTATGAACTCCCTAACGCCAACTTCCCTAGCCTTCTTAGCCATAACGAGACCAACACCAAGCCTATGTGCTACAAGAGTCGCAAGCGGAATCCCGTCGACGGCAGCCGTCAATATTTTCGTTACTCGTTTTCCTGCAAACTTGTTGATAGCATACTGGACAGCTCTCTCCATCAGCAAGGTGTCTGAGATTATTCCCGTATTATCAAAGTACCCTAACTCATCGAACTTTATTCTTTGTTGAAGTTCGCTCTCAAGTCTCAGAACTTTCTGAAGAGTCTTGTTAATCGACTGCGCTCTATCAATCGTCGGGAGAACATGGCCTTTCACATATCTGCTGAGAACGGTTTCTGGAAGCCCAATTATTTGAGCGAGTTCACGGTAGGTATAATAGTTCTTCGCCAAGTTCAGCAGTTCAATCGTCATCAACTTATACTTCAAATCGAGGATTCGTGAGCCCGGTTTCAAAGAAAGTTCCTTCTTTCGTTCGACGATGTTGGTTCAATAACAAGTTCTTGTATAACTCTATAACATTTTCTGTGCTCTTTTGCGCGATTTAATGGACATGCTCATCTTAGACTTTTGACGACTCCTTGGCTGTCTTGATACCTTCCGACGTACCCTCTCTTCGCTGTTCCACCAAGCTTGGCGAAAGTTACTTGAACGAATCTTTCACCCTCCTTAATCTTCACGCGCTGCTTGGAGGCGTTGAAGAGCGCTATTGTAAGCTGGCCTCTGAAACCCGGATCGACTAACGCGAAGCTTCCTATTACTCCTTCTCTCGCAAAGGAAGATCTGATATTTAGAAATCCAACCATGTTGAGATCAAGTTCAATCCTTTCAATCGTAGCAACCAGTTCTTGAACTCCAGGGTCTATGACAACCATATTCTTCAGCCTCAAATCGTAGCCAGCTGGATTGAGGCAATTCCTACTGAAAGGAACAATCTTGATAATGCCTGCTTTTAATGCAGAGAGAATCTCAACATCAGATAGGACCAAATCTGGTCGTCCAATTAACTATCAAATCTGAATCCCTTATTTTATTTCTCATTGCAACAGTTTCGCTCTCGCGCATTCTGCCAAACTTAAAATCCACGCCATCGTATATCATACAGGGCCCGTAGTCTAGCCAGGATCAGGACACAGAAGATGTAACTCTGTGAACGCCTTCGGAAGATCTCTGAGGAGAGCCTGGGATCGTGGGTTCGAATCCCACCGGGCCCGCTATTCCAAACTGGTAATTTGAGTTAATCTCGAGTCAAGTTTAGTGAGTTGAGGAAAGGGCTCTTCCTTAAGAAGTAGGACGCAGTCCTAATGGGCGGACCGCTAGGGCTCGAAGTAACTGGGAGATTCGTCGTAAAGCCCAGTCGATTGAAAAGCAGTTCAGACACGTCTTTTCCAAGAAATGAGTCAGTAGCCTCTACAAGTCTACAGCATATTATCTGATCTTGACCGATCGAAGTCTTCACAACATCGCATTCGAGCATAGTCTTGGCTCGACTCGTTGCCGCATTGGCCGCGAAAATATGGTCCCGCGGGCCGGAGTTTCATAGGTTATCTCCCTACTTTGAATTCGCCGAGTCTTCGAGACTCTCCGGCGACACTCCGGTTTCCACTGTCCGCCTGGATGGCTGACTTGGCGCGCGCCGAACGGCGTACGTCTACAGCGTCTCCGTCGACCTATCGATGCAGGTCGGCTCGGAAGCTCTACCAGGCTGAGCTACCGCGGGACCCAGATCTAGTCTTTGGAAAGAAATAGATAAACGTTTTTTGCGAAGCGGGACCTGCTGAACCTGATATTGCCGCGCGTATCATGGGGCAGTGTTTCGTTGGAAGCAAAGTGGGTAGTGATTAGCTCATAGAAGTCATGCCAATATCTTGTAGGCATCTTCAAATTCTTCGTATACCTTCTTGTATTTCTCGTATAGATAGAAGTATATTCGCTTCTCTTTGCCTCGAGGTCTGTAAGTTCTTCTAATCCTCACCATGTTCTTGATCGCTTTTTCCACTGTGTCGTAGACTCCCGCGCCGATAGATGACAGGATGGCTGAGCCTAGAGCGGCCGCATCCTCCACCTCGGGTTGCTTGATCGGCCGTCCGAGAGAGTCGGCCTTGATTTGATTCCAAAGTCCGCTACGCGCCTCACCACCAACTATTGACGCTTCTTTCACTCTTATCCCGAGTTCCTCGATCAACTCCACCGTCTCTGCATATTGGAATGCGATCCCTTCAAGGATCGACCTTACGAAATGCGCTTTTGTATGGATGAGAGTTACACCAAAGAAAACTGCTCTTGCAATTGTATTGAATTTAGGAGACTTCGCCCCCATCGGGTAAGGGTAGTAGAATAAACCTTCTGAACCCGCCTCAACTTTTTCAGCTAAAGCGTCAAAATACACGTAAGCGTCGACACCTGTTTTCTCGCTCTTCTCAATCTCTTCGTATCCGAAGTTGTCTCTGAACCATCTGAGCGAGGCACCCGTCGTCAAGATCGGGATCTCATACTCCCACATGCCGGGGATGACATGGCAACAACAGTCAATCCGGCCTTCCATGTCAACCTTAGGCTTCAACAGGGGCGTCGTCATCACGGTGGCTGTTCCAGTGCCTATATTGACGTAGCCCGGTTCAGCCACTCCTCCTCCAATCGCCTCGCACGGCCGATCTCCACCGCCTGAGACGACAGGCGTGCCACTCTTCAACCCCGTCACCATCGACGCCTTTGAAGAGACCTCTCCAACGACCTTCGATGACTCGACCGGAGAAGGCAGCAATGCAACCGATATTCCTAACGTATCGCATATTTCTTCACACCATTTCCTCTTCTCGATGTCGAAAAGCATGGTCCTCGAAGCCAAAGAATAATCTGTAGCCTTCTCACCTGTGAGTTGATAGATGATGTAGTCTTTCGCGAAGAGGAAACACTTCGTCTTCCTGAAGATGTTCGAGCGCTCCTCCTTCATCCAGAGTATCTTCGCAGCTGAGTACAAGTAGTCGATGGGAAGGCCGGTCGTTTTGATAACTTTGGCTGAAGATAGCAGTTTCGCCATCTTTTCAGCTTGAGGTATCGTCCGCCTATCCAGCCAGATCAGACTGTTAGCAAGTTTCCTTCCTTGAGCATCGAGAGGGACCGCTGCTTCTCTCTGAGAGTCAACTCCAACCCCGACAACTCTATCAGCAGGCTCTCTTGCTTTTCTCAAGACTTTCTTGAGAGTTGCTTTCACCGCATTCCACCACCAATCAGCATCCTGCTCAGCCCAAGTCGGTCTCGTGTAATGGACGGGATACTCTTTCGAAGCTCTAGCTATAGACCGCCCTCTAGTATCGAAGAGAACAGTCTTACAAGCGGTGGTTCCAATATCTATTCCTAACAAATAGTCAGTCAAGTCGATCACAATTTCAAATCGGTAGCTTCCTTCTATTGGATATAGCTCTTACATTGATTAAGCCTTCAGCTCAATGCTTGAAAGACTTGTAGGCAGGCGCCCAGGCCGGGATTCGAACCCGGGTCGTGCGGGTGAATCGGCGATATGAGAAATTCTTCTCAATCTCAGCCGCACATACTGGACCGGACTATACTACCTGGGCAGCAAAACATCACAAGCTGAAGTTTTTATTTAAACGTTTTCGGTTTCCCTGTCAATCAAAGAATGCGAAGTCTGCTTGCTCAGAAAGGAAAGGTTAATTAGAATTCTCGAAAGCTAAGCATAATCGGCGGGCTCCAAGGGCCCGTAAGTCGAAGCTGCCGCTTCGGCAGGGAAGCTCAGTCAGGTAGAGCACCGGAGATGCAACATTCGTCGGTGAGGCTTTTACCTGGTTGGAAGAGACCCGGGGGTCCCGGGTTCAATTCCCGGCGGGCCCGCCATAACCTTTTTGAAAGATTAGTTGTTTTGATCTATTCGATTTAGATCTTCTATTTTATCAAGAGCAATCATGGATTCTTGAATGACATCCGCCAGAACGCCGTTGCAGGTCTTTGAGAACTTGATGTGAGCCATAGATTTAATGAGTGATTTAACACTCGACAAATCTCGGCAAACGATTGAAACATTATTCTGATAAAATGTCCATTTCATAATACACATAAACTTTATTAGCATCTCGCATTGTGCTAATACGGGTAGCTTCGCGAAGGCGCGGATGAAAACGGCCGGATGAACGTTTTCTACACTCTGGGGGAGCTATCCCTAATTGGTGAAAGAGGAAAAAAAGAAAGAGTTTAACATCTTCAAGCATGAACTCGTTCCGAAACACATGGTTCTCAACAAGAAAGAAGTCGAAGAAATTCTGGAGAAGTACCATATACGACCTTATCAACTGCCATACATCAAAGCGTCAGATCCAGCTGTTCGAGCTATAGAAGCCAAGGCTGGAGATGTTCTCAAGATCGTGAGAAGAAGCTCAACGGCTGGAGAGGTAGCCGTGTTCAGATATGTCATAGCGGACTGAACTGGAGGAATATTTTGGATGCAGTCATCAGACTTTCAAATGTGGAATCTTCTTAAACACTTCTTTAGAGATAAAGGTCTTGTTAAACAACACGTAGACTCGTACAATGATTTTGTCGAGAAAGGCCTGCAAGCTATTGTGGATGAAGTCGGGGAGATCCCGATAGAGATAGAGGAATACCCGCTGAAAATCAGGTTGGGCAAGATAGAGATCGGAACCCCACGAGTTACAGAAGTGGACGGTTCTGAGCGCCAAATATACCCTACGGAAGCGAGGGTGAGAAACCTTACATACGCTTCGCCGCTGCACTTGGAGATGATCCCGATCATAGGTGAGAGAGAGGGGCAAACAGAGATCGTCTACATCGGCGACTTCCCGGTAATGCTCAAGTCCAGAATATGTCCACTCTCAAGCTTGACGTCTGAGGAGCTTATTAGGATAGGGGAAGACCCGCTAGATCCCGGCGGATACTTCATCGTCAACGGGTCAGAAAGAGTTGTAGTCGCTCTAGAAGACCTTGCACCTAACAGGATACTTGTAGACATAGAGAAAACAGGTGTTACGCCGACATACAAGGCCAAGATCTTTTCGACAACTGTGGGGTTCAGAGCAAGAATTGAAGTCACAATGAAGAGCGATGGAGCTATGTTCATTTCAATGCCTGGGGTGCCCGCGGATCTACCGATAATAGTGATGATGAAAGCTCTAGGAATTGAAGAGGATGCAAAGATAGCTGAAATGGTCTCGCTCGAGACAGATATTCAGAGTGAACTCGAATCGTCATTCGACAAGGCTCAAGGGGTAATCTCAGCGAAAGACGCGTTTCTATACATAGGAAATAGACTAGCGCCAGGGCAAGTTGAAGAATATAGAATGAAGAAGGCGGAGACGGTTGTGGATAGAAACTTCTTGCCACATCTCGGGAGAGCGCCAGCGAATCGTTTCGATAAGGCAGTCTTCTTGGCGGAGATTGCGAATAGAATTATAGAACTGAAGCTTGGAAAGAGAGAACCGGACGACAAAGACCACTATGCGAATAAGAGGCTAAAGTTAGCTGGGTCACTACTCGCTGAACTGTTCAGGATAGCGTTTAGAAATCTGACGAGAGATCTGAAATACCAACTTGAGCGAATTACTGTCAAAAGGCATGTCGAATTATCTATAGTTAACGCAGTCAGGCCTGGAATTATAACCGAGAGAGTTCAGCATGCTATTGCAACTGGAAACTGGGTGAGGGGAAGAGTAGGGGTTACTCAGCTACTGGATAGAACTAACTTCAGCTCAACTTTGAGTCATCTTAGAAGGCTGCAGTCCCCGCTAAGCAGAAGTCAACCAAACCTCGAAGCGAGAGATCTTCACCCGACGCACTGGGGAAGACTGTGTCCAAACGAGACGCCAGAGGGCTCGAATTGCGGGTTAGTCAAGAACCTAGCGCTATCCTCAACAATATCAGTAGGAGTAGATCCGAAAGAAGTGGTCAATAGGCTCTATAAGATGGGGGTTGTAAAACTTGAAGAAGCGGATAAGAAACTTAGACAGGACGGCGCTAAAGTAATCGTCGACGGAATAATCGCAGGATACTGTAAAGAGCCTGAAGCTTTGGCGAAAGAGATAAGAACACTGCGAAGGACTGCCAAACTAAGCTCAGAGGTTAACGTTGTCTACTATTCACCAACGATTGAGGGATCGAAGCCTGAGTTATACGTTAATAGTGATGCTGGGAGAGTTAGAAGACCGCTGGTTATCGTTGAGAATGGGAAACCGAAACTCACGGAGGATCATATAGAGAGAATTCAGAGAGAGGAGCTTGGATGGGAAGACCTCGTTAAAGAGGGTATAATAGAGTATCTCGATGCTGACGAAGAAGAGAACGCTCTCGTAGCATTGGATCCTACCAAGATAACAGGCAGGACGACCCATCTAGAACTTGCTTCATACGCAACGCTGGGGATATGCGCTTCACTCATACCTTACGCGGAACATAACCAATCTCCTAGAAATGCATATGAATCTGCAATGGCAAAACAAGCGTTAGGAGTCTTCTCAACAAACTTCTTCAATAGGGTCGACTCTAGAGCGCATCTACTGCACTATCCGCAGAGCCCTACTGTCAAAACGAAACCTATGGAGATAATCAACTTTGATGATAGACCTTGCGGACAGAACTGCGTGGTAGCAGTTCTCTCATTTCAAGGATACAATATGGAAGACGCAATAATCTTGAACAAATCATCAGTAGATCGAGGATTGGCAAGATCAACGTTCTTCAGGATCTATGAAGCTGAATGTAGACAGTATTTGGGTGGATTGAGAGATAAACTTGAGGTGCCTGAAGCCGGCACAAGAGGGTATAGAGGAGACAGATATTACAGGCTCTTGGAAGAAGATGGGATTATATCCGTCGAATCGCCTGTCGCCGGAAACGCGGTGCTGATAGGTCGAACGAGCCCGCCTAGATTCCTGGAAGAGTACAGGGAATTCGAGGTCAGAGGACCAACGAAGAGAGATTCATCTGTATGCATGAGGCCGTCAGAATCCGGTGTAGTTGACCTCGTCTTCATGAGTGAATCTATCGAAGGGAGCAAACTGGTGAAGGTAAAAGTGAGAGACCTAAGGGTTCCTGAACTAGGAGACAAGTTTGCATCTCGGCACGGACAGAAAGGGGTTATAGGTCTTCTCGTTCGTGGGGAGGATATGCCGTTTACAGAGGAAGGACTTGTTCCTGATATCATAATAAATCCGCATGCCATACCGTCGAGAATGACCATTGGGCAGTTCGTAGAGACCATTGCTGGCAAGGTCGCTGCCATAAGGGGAGAACAGGTAGACGGGACGCCGTTCAGCAATGAGGATCCGAATTCATTGCGGGAAGCCCTTCTGAGTCTCGGGTTCCAGTACAGCGGCCGGGAAGTGTTGTACAATGGGATTAGCGGTGAGAAGCTTGCTGCAGACATTTTCGTAGGTGTAGTCTATTATCAGAAACTGCACCACATGGTTTCAGACAAGATGCATGCTAGAGCCCGAGGCCAAGTCCAGATGTTGACGAGGCAGCCTACAGAAGGAAGAGCGCGAGGAGGAGGATTGAGGTTCGGAGAGATGGAGAGAGACTGCCTGATTGGGCATGGCGCTTCTGCATTGCTTAGAGATAGACTTCTGGAGGAATCCGACAAGTACATAGCCATCGTCTGCGAGAACTGCGGGCTCTTGGCTTATCATGACATCAAACAGAACAAGTATATATGCAGGATCTGCGGCGAGAAAGCTGTTATTTCCCCAGTAGCGATGTCGTACGCCTTCAAGTTACTCATACAAGAGTTGATGGCGCTCGGAATCGCGCCGAGAGTGAGGGTCGAGGAGCGGGCGTAACATGGCATTTCTACGCGAAGAGACATACAAGGTGATGAACAGCATCAGTTTCTCGTTGCTATCGCCGAATGATATAAGGAAGCTTTCGGTAGTTGAAGTTCAGACTGCAGACACGTATGACGAGGATGGTGTTCCTATAGTCTCGGGCCTCATGGATGGGAGGCTCGGAACACTTGAGCCTAGACAAAAGTGCAAGTCTTGCGGCAACACTGCTGCAGCATGCCCAGGGCATTTCGGACATATAGAATTAGCGGAACCAGTTATACATGTCTCGTTCGCAAAATTGATCCATAGACTTCTCTCAGTGACATGTCGAAATTGCGGGCGAATCCTCCTTTCAGCTGAGAAGATCGAACGCTATAAAGAAAAGATGGCTGAGGAGGAGAGGAGGCTTAACATAGTTCCAGACGTATTCTTCGAGACCATAGTTAAGGACGCAAAAAAGACTCAGGAATGTCCACACTGCGGAACAAGACAGTACATAATAGAACACGTTAAGCCCACATCATATCATGAATTGATTGAAGCTGGCGCTCCTAAACTCACCCCCAGCGCAATACGTGAAAGACTTGAGAGGATACCGGACGATGACTTGAGGATCCTCGGTATGGACCCTCAAGCAGCTAGACCAGAATGGGCTATCCTCCAAGTTCTACCGGTCCCACCTGTCAGTGTTAGGCCATCGATCACCCTAGAGTCAGGCATTCGCTCCGAAGACGATCTCACTCACAAACTTGTCGATATAATCAGAATAAATCAGAAATTGAGAGAAGCATTGGAATCTGGAGTTCCTGTCAACATAATACAGGAACTTCATGAGCTCCTCCAATATCATGTAACAACATACTTTGACAATGAGGTCTCAGGCCTACCTCCCGCAAGGCATAGATCAGGAAGAGCATTGAAGACAATCTGCCAAAGACTGAAAGGAAAGGAAGGAAGATTCAGAGGAAACCTATCCGGAAAAAGAGTGGACTTCTCAGCCAGAACTGTAATATCCCCAGATCCGAATCTGGACATAAATGAGGTCGGGGTTCCAGTCGACATCGCCGCAAGACTTACCATACCCGAGAGAGTAACCGAATGGAACCTAGAGGAGATGAAGAAACTAATCAAGAACGGACCTGAAGAATATCCTGGAGCCCTATACATAGTCAGACCTGATCAACGAAGAGTTAGACTAGAATTTGTTGCGGAGAGAGAAAGCCTCGCAGAGGCTATTCAGCCGGGATTCATTGTTGAGAGACACATTCGAGATGGAGACATTGTTCTCTTCAATAGGCAGCCTTCACTACACAGGATGTCCATAATGGCTCATCGAGTCAGGGTTCTACCATACAAAACCTTCAGACTGAATCCATGCGTTTGCCCGCCATACAACGCGGACTTCGATGGAGATGAAATGAATCTCCATGTACCTCAAGGTGAAGAAGCCCGAACTGAAGCGAGGCTCCTGATGCAAGTTCAAGACCAGATCCTCTCTCCAAGATATGGTGGACCTATCATTGGAGCGATAAGGGACTCTCTAAGCGCAGCCTATCTCTTAACGAATAATTCAACTCAATTGACTAAAGATCAAGTGAGTCATCTTCTTATAGCAGCAAACTATGAAGGCCCATTACCTGAACCGGCTGTAAAAAGACCGACAAAGCTCTGGACTGGAAAACAGATCTTCAGCCTCTTCCTTCCAAAGGGGTTCAATTTCGTCTCAAAATCGAACATATGCAGCGTCTATGAGTGCACTGAATGCAAAGAAGAGAAGTGCCCATATGACGCTTACATCGTGATAAAAGACGGCGTTCTGGAACGTGGTGTGATCGACAAGGCCTCAATAGGAGCCGAGAAGTCTGAAAGCCTATTTCACAGAATAGTGAAAGACTATGGGCCCAAGACTGGAAGAGAATTCTTGAATTCGATCACGAAGCTACTTGACAGATTCATGACATCAAGAGGATTCACCTACGCGATGGATGAGCTCGACATACCCAGCTCAGTTAGACAGAAAATACAGAGCGCGATAGACAAGGCTGAAGACAAAGTCAACTCTTTAATCGAAAGCTATAGAAACAGAACTTTGGAAAGACTTCCAGGGCAATCTCTCGAAGAGTCTTTAGAGATCTACATAATGAATGAGCTGTCAAGAGCTAGAGACCTAGCTGGAGAATACGCTGATGAATATTTCGAGATGGACAACGAAGGCGTTATTATGACGAGAGCCGGCGCCAGAGGTTCGATGCTGAATATCGGACAGATGACTGCCTGTGTAGGACAGCAGTCGATTAGAGGAAAAAGAATCTTACGCGGGTTCAGGAACAGGGCCCTTTCGTTCTTCGAACAGGGGGATGTTGGAGCTGAAGCTAGAGGATTCGTCTATTCATCATATAGTAACGGTCTAACACCCATAGAGTTCTTCTTCCATGCTATGGGCGGAAGAGAAGGTCTCGTCGACACAGCTGTCCGAACGCAACAGAGCGGATACATGCAGAGAAGATTGATAAATGCTCTTGAACACTTGCGAGTCGAGTATGACGGTACTGTGAGAGATTCTCGAGGCAACATAATCCAATTCAAATACGGCGAAGATGGCGTAGACACCGCGAAGAGCGACCACGGAAAGGCTGTGAACATTGAGAGGCTCGTCGACAGAGTTAGACTAGCCATCGAGAAAGGAACGAGGGCCAGCGCTCAGTACATAACCAGAAAGATAAATGAAGCTGAGAAGGAGATGACACCCTTGCTAGTCAACGAGCTGAAACGGACTTTGATCAACGCGAAGCTCACGAAGAAGGCTGTTGACGAAGTGATCTCTCAAGTGACTGACAACTATAAGCGTTCTCTTGTCGAACCAGGTGAGGCAGCGGGGATCGTTTCAGCCCAGTCGATAGGTGAACCTGGAACGCAGATGACTTTAAGAACATTTCACTTCGCGGGGGTAAGAGAGCAGAACGTTACTCTAGGTCTCCCACGTTTGATAGAGATAGTCGACGCACGAAAGATACCCTCGACACCGATGATGATCGTCTATCTCGACCTGAAACATAGAGCGAGCAAAGAGAAAGCTCAAGAGGTTGCAACTCTTCTAACTCACACGGCCTTGGGTGACATAGTCACAAGCATCGAATCAGACATCACAAGAATGAAGATCGTCGCCGCCCTGAATCTCCGAGCGATGAAGGAGAGGGGAATAAGAACGAGCGAGGTCAAGAACGCGGTTAAACCTGCTGGATGCGATGTGAAGATAAAAGGACAGAAGATAGAGATAAAACCGAAAGAAATGGAAATTCCTCAATTCAAGAGACTTGCCGCGAGAATTCCGGTCCTGCATATCAAAGGCATTCCGGCAGTAAAGAGAGCTTTGGTAATGGAGGAAAAGGGAGAGTGGGTAATAAGGACCGAAGGCTCAAGCTTGGAACTGACAATCGCGACTCCCGGCGTGGATCCGACTAGGACTATCACGAATAACATCCATGAAGTTGCGGCGGTACTCGGCATAGAAGCCGCTAGAAACGTCATTATGAAGGAAGCCATGGGCGTTCTTGAAGAGCAAGGCCTCGATGTGGACGTTCGACATATTATGCTCGTAGCGGATGCGATGACAGCTTCAGGCGACGTTCTGCAAGTAGGAAGACATGGAGTGAGCGGAGAAAAAGCGAGTACTCTAGCCAAAGCGGCTTTCGAAATAACAATACCAACTATCGTGGATGCGGCGGTTAGAGGAACCAGAGATACACTGAGAGGAGTCGCCGAAAATGTTATAGTGGGGCAACAGATACCGATGGGAACGGGCCTCATCGAGGTTTACATGGCCATGCCAGAGACGGAGAAGAGAAGTAAATGATTGACGTGAACAAACAGATAAAGATCGTCGTTAAGACAGGTAAAATCGATTTTGGGTGTGAAGAGGCAGTTGATGCGGCGAGGGCGGGAAAAGCGAAGCTCATTATTATAGCTTCAAACTGCCCAGAAGACCATCGGAGACAGATCGTTTCCAACGCTAGGCTTTCCCAGATTCCGGTATACACCTATTCAGGGACTAGCTTGGATCTGGCGACGGCTTGTGAAAAACCATTTGTAGTTGCTGCAGTAACAGTGAAAGAGCCTGGAGATTCAGAGATACTGAAGTTGGCTGAGACTGAGAATGTTAGCGCCTAAGATAAGACTGACCGGAGAAGAGATGCGGTATATCGCTCTCTTTGAAAGCATAACAGGAGCTACATCGAAGGATTGCCTAATCGACGACAAGAACGACAGAATAATCTTCGTAGCGAAAGAAGGGGAGATGGGGCTAGCCATCGGAAAGGCTGGAAAGAACATAAACATGCTCAGGAAGATGACAGGCCGTCAGATTGAAGTGGTCGAGAACGCGGAGACGCCTGAGCAGCTGATCAAGAATTCACTTTCTCCGGCCAGAATAAAGGAGATAAGGATAACGGAGAAGCCTGAGAAGAAGATAGTCGTCGTTGAGGTGGAGCCTAGAGACAAAGCTATAGCCATAGGCAAGAATGGAAGAACAATCGACAAGACACGAATGCTCGCGAAAAGATACTTTCAGATAGACCATGTTGTCATAGCATAGGTCCGTCTGGTTCAGATAGAAATCCTAGCATGAAGATCGCGAAGGTCTTTAGCCTTCAAATTCTCTCTGAAGCTCTTTATCCAACTGCTCTTTCAAAGAGAAGTATCTCTTGAATCGATAACTCCATTTGCTGAGAAAACGAAACTCCTTCAAGCCTACTATGAGCCAAAGGGTCGCGACGAACAGGTTGATGATGAAGTAGGCCATCGCTATCAAGCTGAGTCGAAAGTCAAGTCTAAACATCAGCCGAAGGATACCTGGATGCAACATCATGAAGATAGTGAAGAAAAGTGATATCGGCGCAATGATCATCGAGGTAATGCAGAGAAGATTGAACCACATCCTCTCCATATTGACATGATAGATGAGGTTATCAATCACCTCTAGGAGGCTCTCTCTTCCAGCCGTTTCCTCTTCTTTCACCATTGTGAACTCAAGCGATACAGGTTTGCACATAGTTATAAATTGCTTCCGAAACTATGTTACTGTACTTAACTTCCTCGCGATCCTTGGGAACATTGCTTCGTAAGGTTGAAGTATCTTCTTGCAGAAAGCCACTCCACTCTCAGTAACGCGGTAGATGACGACTTTCTTCTTTCCTCGGAACTCTTCACTTTTGGATATCAAACCTTTGTTCTCCATCTCGTCGAGTAGAGATTTATGCTTCTGCAAGTTTAATCCACAATAACTGAGAAGAGCTGTTTGATTCAATTCTCTATATTGCATCAGCTTCAATAGAATATCTTCCCTGATGTAGATTCGATCGCGGTATTCGATCGTTGAAGGCATCAACTATCAGAAGATTGACTTTCAGCTCTTGACTATGAATAGGCTTGGTTCAGGCTCGCCTGAGACACGCGTGCTTTCTCGCGATCTATTACAGCCATTCCTCCTTAATACATTCAAGTTGGGCTATATCTTACGTAAGATGGACGCTTGGGTGAAAGCGATGGGACCTCAACTCATGCTGGGGGTAGACCTTGGCACAACAAGTTGCAAGTCGATTCTCGTGGACGAGAATGGAAGAGTGATAGGGAGGGTCTCGCGAACGTATCCCACCTACACTCCAAAGCCTAGATGGGCTGAGCAAGATCCTGAGGATTGGTATAACGCATTCAGGAAGGCTGTCAAACAGCTAATCAGGTCAACTCAAACAAACTCGAAGAGCATAGTCTCCCTATGTATAGACGGGATGTTGAGTAGCCCAGTCTACTTGGATTCCAAAGGAAGAATACTGAGATCTACGATCATATGGATGGACCAGAGGAGCGACCCTCAAGTTTCGCTGATAAGGAAGCGAATCGGGGAAGACAAGCTCTTTGGCAAGACGTATAACCCGATTACCGCCACTTTCGCATTACCGAAGATACTTTGGGTGAAAGACAATCAACCTGAGATTTGGAGAAGGACCTGCAAGATTCTCTTCCCAAAAGATTACGTGAGGCTTAGAGTTACAGGTGAGTGGCATACAGATAGATCAGAGGCTTCATCAACGCTTCTTTACGACAAGAGAACAGATGGTTGGTCTGACGAGATTCTGGACGCCGTAGGGATCGATAGAGACAAGCTACCTGAAATACTCAGCTCTACTGATGTGGTTGCTCGTTTGTCAACTCGATCTGCGAGCGAACTTGGTTTAGAAGAAGGGACCCCTCTTATTGCAGGGTGTATCGATGCGGCAGCGGATTGTCTTGCATCTGGAACTGTCGAGCCCGGCGATATTAGCGTTAGACTGGGAACTTGCGGTGCGTTCCATCTTGTAACTAGAAGTAAGACCGGAGATCCGCTAGGTCGCGTCTTCTCATTCTATCACTGTTTGCCAGAGAGAAACATATTGGAATCAGTCACGCCCAGCGGGATAGCGCACAAATGGTTCATAGAGGCTTTCTATAAAGACAAACGAAAACTTGCGCGCGAACGTGACTTGTACAGTGAAATGGAAGCGATGGCGAGAGAAGCGCCGCTAGGTTCTAAGGGGTTGATCTTCCATCCTTATGTCATGGGCGAGCACTCGCCCCTTAGAAGTTCACATTTGAAGAGCGCTTTCCTAGGCATCAGTAGCAACCATTCAAAGGAGGACTTCGCTCGTTCAGTCTTTGAAGGGATGGCTCTCTCCCTGAACGATTGCTTGCTCGTTCTAAAGCAGTTCTCTCCGAATCTCAAAGCTATTCGTTTAGCAGGGGGAGGAGCTAAAAGTCCGTTTTGGCGAACGATCATCACAGACATCTTTGGAGTTAGGACTGAGACGACGACTGTAGAAGACGCATCGTTCGGAGCTGCGCTACTAGGCGGAATAGGTGTGCGGCTCTTCACGAGCTACAGAGATGCTGTAGACCGCTGTATTAAGATCCGCGATGTAGTCGATCCGAACATGAAGAACCACGAGAAGTATGCGAAGCTGTTCACTATACATACAGAATCTCGCGACGTCCTTCTAGAATACGGCGCGAGAATCGACGATTTCCTTTCAGGCAAGACATAGCGGCCAGGTGAATGGATATGCCTACAAAAGCTCTTGTCATAGAGGGAGGAACAGTATTTACACCTTTCATGAGAATCGATGAGGGAACAGTTTACATCGAGAATGGTCGAATCGCTAAAGTGGGAAAGAGAATATCTGGGCTCTCTGGAGCCGAGATAGTAGACGCGTCCGGTATGACGGTAGTTCCAGGTTTTATGGACACCCATGTTCACGGAGGAAGCGGTTACGACGTAATGGATGGGACAGTTGAAGCACTAAGAACGATCGCTGCGTATCACGCGCGTTTCGGAACAACATCAATGGTTGCTACGACTACGACGGAATCTTTGGACCGCATCATTCAAGCCGTGCGAGCTACCCGAACCGTCATTGAAGGTGGCACAGGAGGTGCCGAGGTACTTGGAATCCACCTAGAAGGGCCTTACATTAATCCGGAAAGGAGTGGCGCTCAGAACCTTGAACACGTTCGTTCACCATCTCTTTCAGAGTTCAAGCGGATACTTGAGGAGTCAGCAAATCGTGTGAGGATTGTGACTCTAGCGCCTGAAATCAAAGGAGCTGTCGAATTCATAGCTGCCCTAAAGAATAGTGGCGTTGTGTTATCTGCGGGCCACTCAAACGCGAGTTACGCCGACATGTTCTCGGCGATTGACGCAGGAATTACTCACATTACGCATGTCTTCAATGGCATGAGGGAGTTTCACCATAGAGAGCCGGGAATTGTCGGGGTGGCTCTTACTTGTGAAGAGCTGACAGTCAGCATGATCGCTGATGGAGTTCATCTTCATCCAAACGTTATAGAACTTTTATTCAAGGCGAAAGGTGCCGATAACATCATTCTGATAACCGACGCGATAAGAGCGGCTGGAATGAGCGATGGAACCTACGAGCTTGGAGGTTTGCCCGTAACAGTCAAGAGTGGAATATGCAGACTAGCCTCTGGCACGCTTGCTGGGAGCACGTTGACCATGAACATGGCTGTGAAGAACATAGTAGATTTTCTCGGTATCCCGCTTTCAGATGCTCTCAAAATGGCTTCAACAAATGCGGCGAAGATGATTGGTTTCGCTGACAGTAAAGGCAGTTTGGAAGAAGGAAAGGACGCCGACATCGTTATACTCGACGAAGATTTCAATGTGAAAAAGACAATTGTGAAAGGCAGGATCATTGCGACGAATTGAATTCGAAAGATAAATTTCAAAGCTTGATCTGGCATGCAAACCTTGAATTGTGAGTGATATTCGCACTTGCGGCAAACTCTTTAATAACTGCAACGAAAACTTGATGGCGTTTAAGGGTTTGAATATGTGTAGAGATTTGGTTGGACATGTTTACTCTCGCCCTTGCGATCTTCGCGAAACCTGGATAATTGAGCTTGTGAAAGATGCTTTGTCTAAGGAAGTGTCAGCAATCAAGGTAATGGAGGAGTGGGCATGAAAATGATGACTCCGAGAGAAAGAATGAAGGCTGTGATCCACTTTAGAAAACCGGATGTTCTGCCATGGATCGAGAACTTCTATGATGAGACTCTTGTCAAATGGTTCAGAGAAGGTCTTCCAGCCGATAAAGTCACCGTGATAGAGTGGGTTATGTGTGCCCGCGACGGAATATTGCTACTGAACTGGCCAGCTGTGATGGGCTTCAATCCGCATGCTTACTTTGGTTGCCAGAATATGTCCGGCTGCTACGTTCCAGTCGATGTCGGACCGATTCCAAGGTTCAAGTTGAGACGTCTGGACGCAACAGAGAAGTATGCGGACTATTTGACTGAGACCGGAGCTAAAGCGAGGCGTTTCCGACAAGCCGAATACACTTGGTATGCTATGCCCATGTTCACTGAGTTTCCAGCGAAGGACCGGCAGAGTTGGAGCGAATACATCAAGCGTCTTAACCCTAAAGATCCTAGACGGTATCCGAAGGACTGGAGTCGAGATGCTTACATTGAGGTGTTCGAGAACTATCAAGCCGGAAACACTGAACTAGTGTTCAACGGCTTCTACGGCTTCGGCGCTGAGCTAATGGGCATCCCCACATTCAATGTAATGTTCTACAAGGACCCTGAACTTATACTTGAGATGGCGGAGTACTGGGAGTACTTTACGATAGAGACGATTCGAGACGCTGTCGAGACCCTAAAGGACAAGATAGATCTGGTATACTGGTGGGAAGATATGGCGGATAAGCATGGACCGTGCATTTCGCCCAAGCTGTATCGAGAGTTTCTACTTCCTCACTATAAGAACGTGACAGCCTTCCTCAGAAAGAACAAGATAGACCGAATACTGGTTGATAGCGACGGCAATATAAACCCGATACTCGACCTAATGATTGAAGCTGGAATCACAGGGCTTTGGCCGCTTGAAGTTAACTCTGGCATGGATGCGATTACGATTCGTAAGAAGTACGGTGAGAAACTCTTCTTGGTCGGAAACTTGGACAAAAGAGCTCTCGCGGCTGGAGGCGAAGCTATGCGAAAAGAGATCGACTCGAAGGTCCCTGTGCTCAAGAAGGCGGGTGGCTACATACCAACGGTTGACCATCTGGTTCACGTGGAGTTCACTCTCCAAAGATTCCAAGAATACGCAGACTACCTAAAGAAGCAACTGCCCTACCAATAAAACTCCAATTCGAAGTGCTACCGGAAGGCTAGAGGGCTTTGAAGATGACATTGGCTGAAAGGTATTTGAACGAGATCTGTAGCGAGCTCCGACAGGTTATTGAATCTCAGGGAGAGAAGATTCAGAAAGCGTCGGAGACAATCGCGAAGTCGGTAATGAACGATGGCATTTTACATGTCTTCGGCACTGGTCACACTATGATGCTGGCAGAAGAAATTTTCTACAGAGCCGGAAGTTTGGCAGCAGTAAATGCGATGCTAGACAATGGAGTGAGCGTTCGCTCCGGAGGGACGAAGAGCTCTCAGATGGAACGAATGGAAGGCTATGCCAAGATAATTATCGAAAACTATGAAGTTCATCCGGGGGAAGCTATCATAGTTCTCTCAAACTCAGGTAGGAATGCCGTTCCCATTGAAATGGCCATGGAAGCAAAGAGGAGAGGATTGAAAGTCATCGCGATAACATCTTTAGCTTTCTCGAAAAGCGTTCCTTCAAGGCATTCAAGTGGCAAATTCCTCTCCGAAGTAGCAGACCTTGTTATAGATAACAAGGTTCCTCCCGGGGACGCTACCATGCAAATCGGTAATTTACCCCAAAAGATGGGCCCTATCTCTACGATCATCAATGCTGCTCTTCTGCACACAATCATAATGCAAGCGTGTGAGATTATGCTGAAGAAAGGTGTTACGCCTCCTATATGGATGAGCGCCAACCTTGAAGGGGGCGACGAATTCAATCGGAAGCACATCTCAACGTTCAAGACAAGGGCTAAACATCTCTAGCGATCGATTACAAGTCAATATGCAATCGGAGCACATGATTCGTCTTATATTTGAGACGTATTCGCCCTGAATCACGGCAGGGGCATTTTCGCCAAGAGCGGGAAGGCTTAATTAAAGCCTCTTTTAAAGTATTGCACCGGGGAAAATTCAATGAGTGAAGAAAAAGTTTCTAGGAGAAGTTATGTTAAGTATGTCGGCGGTATCGTCGTCGTTGCGGTTGTAGCTGCCGCGGGCTACGGTATATACGAAGCCACAAAGCCCACAGTCACTCCAACACCTACGCCTACGCCAACACCAACGCCTACCCCAACTCCAACACCCACTCCCACCCCTCCGGAAAAGAAACTTGTGCGAATCATAACTTTCGGAGAAGGATTCTATTGGGCTGATCTTTGGAAGGACGGGAAGAAGACCCAGAGGTGTCTCGACTTTGAAAAAGAAACTGGCGTAGAGCTCGAGTTTACATGGGGAGGAGAAGATGTATGCAGATCGAAGGTTGCAATGGATCTTGCTTCGCACACTGGAGTCTATGATATCTTAATGGTCGGCTACGAGATGCTTGCGCCATACGTAGAACCAGGCTACCTAGAGCCACTAGACGATTGGATTACGGACTATCCAACACCATACTGGAATATACTAGACGTGATGCCCGCATACATGGATATGCAGCGCTACAAAGGACACTACTGGTCCCTCCCATACATGGCATTCCCGTCGGCACTGACCTACCGGAAAGACCTTTTCGAAAAAGCCGGGTTGAAGCCTCCGATAAACACGGAAGAACTGGAAGAGTGCGCGAAGAAGCTCACAAAGCCTCCTGACCAATATGGCGTTTCAATGCGTTGCGCAGCTGGAGAAGAACCTACGATGGATCTAGTCGGATTCACTTGGGCTTACGGCGGTACGTGGTTCGAGGAAAATGCGAGCACGCCAGACGAAATCCGAAATCTAAAAGCGAAACCTGCTTTCGACAGCCCGGAGTGGATGGCCGGGTTCAAGTACCACACAGACCTCAACAGAAAGTATGGGCCGCCTGAGTGTGTTAACTGGTCTTGGTATGAACAAGACACAGCCTTCGCGATAGGCAAGTGCGCCATGTCCCTGCCAAACAGCTCTGGTGGATGGAGCGCTAGAATGCAAGCGAAACCAGAGATCTATACAAAATGGAGCCAGGTTCCCGCACCGTATGGCCCTGGAGGTCGTAGGATACAGGCTTGCTGGACGATGTCGATGGGAATGAACAAGGACTCAAAGAACAAGAAAGAAGCGTGGACAGTGCTTTCAATGCTCTGTGGAAAGGAGAGCCTCGAGAACTTCGCTTTCGGGGTTCCAGCCTACTCGGTCCCAATTAGATCGATTATTGAGGACCCGAGAATGGCAGAGATTTTCGGAAAGGACTTCGTAGATGCTCAGCTCGAAGCGATACGGGACATCAATCCGAAGTATCAGCCGGCGATTCCAGAGTATGGGGAACTATGTGAGATCATTGGCACAGCATGTTCAAAGACAGTGGCCGGAATGATATCTGCCGAAGAGGCGTGCAAAGATATACAAAGTCGCGCACTAAAGATTATGACCGACGCAGGATACTACAAATAAGACAGCTGCCGACAAGAAGAGAGCGGTCGATAAAGACGTGCGACGACGGGATTGGATCTATCTCCTACCGTCCATTCTCGTCCTAGCGGGAATCACCATATACCCCCTACTTTTTTCTGTATACTTGAGCTTTCACAACTGGATTTGGGTCAGACCTGAACCCATAAGTTGGGCAGGGCTTTCGAATTATTTCACGCTACTGACCGACCAAAGATTTTGGAATTCTGCTACGCGCACAACGATCTTCACAGCCACGGGCATCGCTTTGTCATTTCTTATCGGGATGGGATTGGCTCTGGCTTTGAGAGGGAATGTAAGGGGCAAATCAGTCTTCCGGACTTTGTATACCCTTCCCTTGTTTGTGGCACCAGTTATTGTCGGATTTGGCTGGAGATTCATGTATAATTCTTACGTTGGTTTAATAGGTGCTTATCTTCTACCGAAAGTCTTCGGTCTTCCTGTGGAGACAGTACTCGGAGACCCGTCAATAGCTCTCTTCGCTACAGTGGTAGCTGACGTTTGGAATAGAACTCCTCTTGTCTTCCTGATCTTGCTAGCTGGACTTGAAGCAATTTCGCCTGAATATTATGAATCAGCAATGATAGATGGAGCGTCTTCGTGGCAGATGTTCAGGCATGTTTCATTGCCGCAACTAAGATTCCCCATTCTCGTCGCTCTTCTCTTTAGATTCATTGGAGCGGTGAATATGTTCGATACCATCTATATTATGACTTACGGGGGGCCCGGAGACTCTACCGAGACTCTGATTATCTACGGGCAAAAAGTTGCTTTCTACTACTTCCGCATGGGGTTAGGCTCAGCTTTCGCAATCCTTGTTCTCTTCTTTGTTATCGCATTAAGCAGTCTATTCATACGCTACCTTGCGAAGTGAACATCCTTGACGAGAACCACAGGAATAGTCAGATATGGCTTCCTAACTCTTGCATTAATCTTCTTCGTATTTCCATTGTTTTGGATATTTCTGTCATCCTTCAAGACTGAAGAAATGATGTTCGAGATTCCTCCAGTATGGTTCTTCCAACCTAATTTCGGCAACTATTGGTCTCTGATTACAGGCGGGTTCAGACAGAATCTTTTGAACAGCTTAATCGTAGCATCATCAAGCGTTGCCATATCCGTTTGTCTCGCTATTCCAGCTGCATACGCTCTTGCCAGATTTGACTTCAGGGCTAAGCCAAACGTTACTTTTTACGTGGCTTCAGTTCAAATGGCTCCGGCTTTCGGATTCATCGTTCCCTACTATATCTTGGTCAGGACCCTAGGCTTTCTTGATACCTTGGCCGCTGTGGCAACGATCTATCTTACATTCAATCTGGGTTTTGCCATCTGGATGCTAAAAGGCCATATCGAGTCAGTGCCTAACGATCTTGAGGAGTCAGCGATGATAGACGGATGTTCGAGACTCAGCGCTATTGTACGGGTTGTGCTGCCAGTCATCAAGCCAGGTCTGGCTGCTACGATTATGTTGATGTTTGCTTTCTCTTGGAACGAGTTCATCTATGCATTCATACTTACTTCACATGAGGCTACCACTGTGACGGCCGCAATCGCAGCTCAGCTGGGAACCTTTAAAATCCTGTGGACGTACATGTGCGCAATGTCGGTCATATCGATTATTCCCCCACTCATCGTCATGTATATCGCTGGGAAATACATCGTCGCAGGTCTGACGTTAGGGGGCGTTAAGGGCTGACTGAACTCAATTCTCAGGCAGCATCTGGTCACTAGTTCTTTGGAAGTGGTTTGTAGACTACGGGTTGTTTAGCTCCTACGACTTGTGATTCAAGAAACTCTTTCCATGTAGCATTAGTCCAATAGGAGCTTGCATAGACTGTTTGAAGGTTTGCTTCGGTTATGTTCTTCGACTTGTATTGGCGCAGCGCCTCATCCAAATGTTTTCTGGCTTTCTTCAAAAGCTCGATAGCTTCTTTATTCTTAAATGTCTTCTTTAATCCGTATTCAATTATAGAGCCATCGGATTCCAAGCTGCCTCGCGTTAGATTCTCAAGGTATACGTCAAGATGCTTCCACGGTTTATCCAGATAACATGTCCAACGAGTCGTATCATCCATCTTCTGTCTTCCCAAATTGAAATCCGTGACCGCGGCTTCTGCCATCTTCATCCCAAGATCCTTCGCCTCATCGATAGCTTCATCATAAAAAGCAAGGTGAACAGGGAGCCCACCAATGTATTTCATTCCGTACTCGAAAGCAAACTTGCAGAGGGTGCGATTCGCTTCCATATGCATGCCTTGATTTGATGCACATGAAATCGAAGCGAATGGAATCCCATTCAATGTATCCTTCCATACGAAGGGATAGAGTCTCTCGAAGAAGAGGTGGCATTGAGCCGAAATATCCCACATATAGACAGGATGGGATACAATGAGGGCGTTCGCATCCGCTATTTTCTGAAAGAGAACTCCTTTTCCATTCCTGCCAAAATCATCATTTAGAATGCATGTGTGTTCAGGATCTCTGATGCAGGAGAAGCAGCTCGTGCAAGGATTAATCTCATAATCACTCAAATGAATCACTTCAACAGTCAAGCCCCCTACGGATCTCGCTCCGTCGAGAGCAGCGAGCAGCAAAGAAGCACTGTATCCCTTCTTTCTGTGACTGCATGAGACTCCCAATATCTTTGGGCTCTTCATACCTTTCTCTCCTTGTCGTATTATATCTCTGTACAAAACTAGAACAGCGGATGCTGGTGCGACCACAAGGGTGGAACCCAAGCCAGCTTAAGGCTCTGTATCGCCCTGTCCAAGTGCTCTTGTCCTGCCTCCAAGGTCCAGAGGAAGTGCCCAGGTAGCAATGCGTCAATCCGGAGATCCGCTAATCTGTCAATATTCTGGCGATAGTCATCCAAGTTTGAGCCTGGCCAGTTTCCAAGACCTATGGTTCCTCCGAAGAACACCACGTCTGAAGAGAAAAGTATTCTACAGCCTTCCTGCTCCAAAAGGTAGCATGTTGAACCTTTACTGTGACCTGGAACCATTATGGCGGTCACCTCATACTTTCCAATTGATATCTTTCTCCCGTTACTGACAACTCTGTCAACTTGACATCTCGGAAAAACGTAGTTAGGCGGATATATTCCAGTTCTTTTACATATGTTGATCGATTCTTCAATGTCGATCTTTCCTTCCAGTACTTCATCCTCATACTCTGGAGCAACTATTGAGCAACCCGTCCTTGCTTGTATGTCTCTGCACCCGCCCGCATGATCCGGATGACCGTGAGTTACCAAAACTGATCTGAGTTGTTCAAGATCGAAACCTTCTTTTCGAACGTTTTCCAGTATGCGTTCGCTCTCGACCCCAACCCCAGCGTCAATCAAAGCCAGCTCGCCTTCACCGTCGATCAGATAGACATGAGAATCCATTCTGTTTGATAGACGGATTTGTCCACTTCCAACCATGTAGATATCTGGAACGATTTTCAAAGGTATCCCACTAGAGGGTGGATTACAGTATTGTCTCGATCTCTCATCGTGAGAGTCATTTCAACTTTTTCAGAATCTCAAGTATCTCGGATAGTTTACTGATCTCATACTTTGCCTTCAGTCTCGGCGATGATGGTTCTTCAATGCCATACTCGCCCTTTCTGATTCGAACGGAAGTTATTCCAATCTTATTTGCACTCTTGATCTCTGTGTCCAATCTATTGCCGACGTAGATAGCCTCTGTAGGTTGAACCTTCAGTTCTTCGATTGCAGATTTGAGAAGTTCTTCTTCCGTGGGGGTTGTGCCCGTTTGCTCCGAGAAGGTTGCGAAGTGAAATAGATGTTGAACGCCTAGTTGGATAAGCTTCTGCCATTGTTTCACAGGCTTCCCGGATGCTACCGCGCCGAGTTTGTACCCTTCATCTCTAAGTCTCACTAGAGTTGGCAATGTTTCCGGGAACGGTTTCAGGTAGGCCAGACTGGTTTCTCGGTATGCGACAACCCCAGCGGCTATAACCCGAGGGTTCCGTTTCAGTCCTAGTCGTTCCAGCAGTCTATCGAAGTGCTGGTTGTAGTGCGGTCCATACTCTTTGACGATGCTCTTCAAGGTGTTGAAGCTATTTTCGATATCTGACGGTAAACCCGCCTCAATCATCGCCTTGATTGCGTTGAGTCTAGCGGCTTCCATTTGTACAGACGCATCATACAGCGTATCATCCAAACCAAAAAGGAGACACTTTATCATCTTCTATCTTACAACCTTAGAAAGCTTCTCAGGCTTATCTGGATTTAAACCTCTCGAAACAGAGAGATAGTATGCAAGAAGCTGTAGAGGAACAACATTGAGAATCGGAGAAAACATCTCTGGAGCGCCCTTTGGAACACGAAGAAACGTCTCACAAGCTTTCCCTATTTCTCCCTCTTCTTCTGAAACAGCAATTATCGGTGCTCCAAATCTCCTGAGATCTTTGATCAAACTCATCGATTCGCCCTGTGACTCATATGGAGGAACGATCAAGACTATCGGTGTCCTTTCGTTCACCAGCTGCACTGGTCCATGTAGGAATTCTCTGCTCGCAAAACCTTCTGCGAAGACATTGCATGCTTCCTTAAGTTTGAGAGCGCCTTCGAGAGCAGTCACGTAATTCGGCCCGCTTCCTAGAATAAAGAAGAAACTCTTATCCTTATGTTTCTCAGCGAGTTCTTCAGTTGGTTTGGCGTTCAGCTTGATCGTTTTCTCTATGAGGTCCGGAACGTCAAAAAGCCATGTTTTCCGTTGTTCGACCTCAGACGACTTTATGCCCAGTTCCAATGATAACAGGTAGACCGCGGCTAGTTGAGATATGAACGTCTTAGTGGCGGTCACAGCTAACTCATTTCCGGCTTGCGTCAACAACGCATAACCCGCAAGTTTGGAGAGTGAGCTTTTAGGCGTGTTCGTTATTGCCAATATACTTGCGTCCCTGTCAAGAGCAGCATGAACAGCGTCTAGCACATCCGCGCTCTCTCCTGATTGTGAGAAGGCCAGAAGCAGAAATTCTCTCGCAAGCATCGGAAGCCATCGCCTAAATTCTGATGCCGAAATCGAACTCACTGTTCTCTTTGTTAACGTTCCGATTGCGTATTGCCCTGCGAGTCCTGCGTGGTAACTGGTTCCACTTCCAGTGGTGTAGACCATTTCGTACTTCCCTCTAGAAAGAAAAGATCTAATGCCACCGCTTTGCCTCATGATGCTGTTCAAAGTATCTGATGCCGCTTCGGGTTCTTCGTGAATTTCTCTCAGCATGTGATGAGGATAGCTATGCGACCGCATGCCTGTCTAGACTCCAGATCGATTGCCGACGATACAGCGGTCAAAGGCAACTCGCATCTATTCGCGCTTCCTGCTCTAATCTCTCTCAAGCATATGCCAGACCAGTTGTTTCTAATACAGGGTCCGACTTATATTAGGAGTACTTCGAATACAGCGTTTGGACGAAGGATTCTAGCTTCCTTCGATTTGTCGGAGTATGTTGCGGCAAGTGTTTTCGCGGTTAGCTCTCTTTCAATAGCTTTCTCTCGCATGGAAAGGTTTATATCCAGTTGCGTCGTCCTTTCGTTTGTCGAAAATCTCGACATGACTCCGCAATCTCCGGCGGCGGCGTCAACTGGACTGTGAAGGCTCTCAGCCTTCGGATGAAAAGTTGACCTCCGATTGCGGGTAAACTAATGAAGACCTAAACAAACCAGAAACTTGTCTTCTGGAACGTTTGGGTCCAAGATACGCTTGCAGTTTCCTGCCAATCTCCAGTCTATCTAAGATCTGGAGGCCGTATTTTCCAATACGTCCCAACTCCGCTTGATCCTGGCGGACCCAACTGCTATCGGGATGAGACTAAGCCATGCGAGTTGTACGTTTCTGGGCTATGGTGGAGACGTAGCGTACGG
>Ga0209725_1000085_pt1 | contig 53240 bp, 53 predicted proteins | sample I18A1metaG_FD_184145 | JGI IMG/M metagenome (GOLD analysis project Ga0209725, IMG submission 184145) | Lake sediment bacterial and archeal communities from Gulf of Boni, Indonesia to study Microbial Dark Matter (Phase II) - ​I18A1 metaG... | ecosystem: Environmental > Aquatic > Freshwater > Lake...
TTGACCATGCAAATTACTTCATCGCCCAGAAGCATTCTTCAGGAGAGTATTGGGGCGGTGAATTTCCATCCTACTCTGATCCGCTCGCCTTTCTAACCCGTTTCGTAACCCACCCTTGCGCACCGGGTTTCTTCTTCTTGATGGGCGTCGGTATGCTTTTGTTTGCCAATTCACGTCGAAGACTTGGGTGGAGCGGGTGGACCATCACTCGGCATTTCCTGATCCGAGGCGGACTGCTTATCGCCTTGCAGTTCTTCGTGGAAAACCTCGCTTGGGGGCTGTCTCCCAGTGGCCGGCAGACCTCTCTCTACATAGGTGTGTTGTTCGCACTTGGTGGAACGATGATCCTAGCCAGTCTATTACTGTGGCTCAAACCAAAATATCTACTCGTATTGACTTTTGCACTTGTCTTGGGCACAGAAATGCTAACTCCTAACTCCAGCTTGTGGAGTGAGATGCATTGGGAGCCGATCAATCTGTTGTTCTTCTACCCGGGTGGAAATGGGAGGTTATGGTCAAACTACCCTGTCCTTCCATGGTTTGGGCTGGTCATTCTCGGCATGCTCTTTGGGCATTCGCTGGTGGATAGCCACAAGAAAGGTTTCGAGCATGCGCTTAAGCTTGGAGGTACATTTCTACTTGCCTTTCTCGTCATCCGCTACCTAGACGGCTTCGGTAACATCCGCCCGAAAATGGGAAGCAGCTGGATCGACTTCCTCAACGTAGTCAAATACCCACCCAGCATTGCCTTCACTCTTTTGACAATGGGAATAAACTTAATCGTCTTGGGGCTAATTGCCAAAACTGGTGGGAAAGCACAGCGACTCTTACAACCGTTGGTCGTATTTGGGCAGGTGCCTCTGTTCTTCTACATTACACACCTCTTCCTCTACACCGGACTCGGCTGGTTGCTGACGCCTCACGGCACCAGTATCCCGATGATGTACCCTTTATGGCTGTTAGGTTTAGTGATTCTTTTGCCGCTCTGTCTATGGTACGGCCAAATTAAACGCCGTCACCCTGCAAATTCGATCCTACGTTTCTTCTGAGGTTATTTCTGAAAGACAAATGCTCTATGAAAGCATCGCTGCTGAAAAAGGATTCTATAGGCGAATGAACTGGGTGTTCGTGCATACGGGCTTCGTCCTCGAAATGCGATACAAGTGGGGCGGGCGGGATTTGAACCCGCGATCTCCGGCTTACTCGCCTTCTAGGTCCCGAGACCGGAATCTTTGACCAAGCTGGACCACCGCCCCAGCTCGACCATACTTCACTTCTTCGACAGATTTAAAAACAATATGCAAGCAGAATGCGACCCGCTTTATTAACACTCGCGCTCATTGAACCTTTCAAAATAGTTTCAGCGCTAGTGTAGTTCACGAATTCTCAGAAAATGGTATGCAAAAGCTCATAAACCCACAGCGCTGATTTAGCTTCGGTGTTTACAATGTTGAAAAATAGAAAAGCTATAACGGTGAAAGCTTGGGCCATAATCGCCATCGTCATCATAGCAGTGATCGCAGCAGGTACATACGCATACTATGCATATGTGGCTGTCCCGCCGGCACCAACGAAGGTCGTGGTGGCATACGATGTTGGAGGAAGAGGAGACAAATCGTTCTGCGACATGGCATATTTGGGCGCATCGAAAGCCAGTAAGGATTTTGGCGTTACGGTTGACGAAATAACTCCGAGAGCATTGGCAGAAATGGAAGATGTTCTAAGAAGATTATCGAAGACTGGGGAGTACAAGATAATCCTATGCATCGGATTCCTGTGGACAGATGCACTCGCAAAGGTTTCAGCGGAGTATCCAGACCAGAAATATGCGGGGATAGACGTCTTCCTCCCTGACAAGCCGAATGTGCTGGCAGTTGTCTATAGAGAAGAAGAAGGTTGCGCGCTTGTCGGAGCATTGGCCGCATTAGTATCCAAGTCAGGCATTATCGGCAATGTACTCGGCATGGAGATTCCGCTCCTGTGGAAGTTTGAGATAGGCTACAAGTACGGGGCTCAATACATTGGAAACGCGAGTGGCAAGACGTTTAAAGTTCTTTGGCACTACACGGGCAAGTTCGACGACCCGTCGCTCGGAAGAGAGTCGGCAATCTCGATGCTTGATCAGAAAGCAGACGTGATATTTGCTGCAGCAGGTGGAACAGGAATTGGAGCCCTTAAAGTTGTATCTGAAAGAGCCAAAGAGACAGGTGAGACGCTCTACGCCATAGGTGTCGATGCAGACCAAGACTGGATGCATCCTGGTTATATCATAGCGAGTATGCAGAAGCGTGTGGACGTAGGTACCTACAAAGCTGTTGAGATGGCGGTCAAGGGACCATTTACAGGTGGGCTTCTAAGCCTAGGCATAAAGGAAGGCGGTATTGGAGTCAGTGATCTAGCAGCACTAGACGATCTGCTAAACGACCCAATGGCGAAAGAGGGAATCGAGAAAGAGACTGGAATGAAAGCCGAAGAGATTCGCAGTACCATCAAGGCAATGCGAGATAGCATACCGAGTGATGTTTGGCAGAAGGTCGACGAACTGAAGAACAAAATACTGAATGGCGAGGTCACGATACCGGTCCCAGGATCGGCGGACGAGGTTGCAGCCCTAAGAGAAAGATACGGTTAGTAAGAAGATCCAGCTGAGAAAACATCCTAACCCCCCATTTTTTATCCAGATCCCACATAATCTCCCCTATCTCGAATCCGGGGATAGCTTATGAGCAGTAGCCTCGCAGCCGACATGCAGAATATTCAGAAAACCTATCGCGACGGAACAGTCGCCTTGAGGGGAGTTGATTTCACCCTTCGCGAAGGAGAGATTCACGCATTAATTGGAGAGAACGGCGCTGGCAAGACAACCCTCATGAAGATACTCTACGGTCTACTGAAACCGACAGCCGGGAAGATGCTGATCAGAGGCAAAGAGGTCAACTTTCAGCATCCACGCGACGCAATCAAAAACGGAGTCGGGATGGTTCAACAACACTTCGCACTCGTCCCGGACTTTACAGTTGTCGAAAACATAGTGTTAGGATCTGAGCCCTGCAAGCAAGGAGTGGTAGTCGACTACAAATCAGCTGTAGAAGCGATCAAGAAGCTCTCTGAAGAGACAGGTCTTCACGTCGATCCAGAATCTCGAGTAGAGGGGCTTCCAGTCGGGGTTCAGCAGAGGGTCGAGATATTGAAGATGCTGTATAGAGGAGCGATGACTCTGATACTTGACGAGCCGACTTCAGTCTTAAGCCCGATAGAGGTGGAAGACTTTTTCAAAATTCTCAATGGCCTCAGAGATAAGGGAAGGACGATAATCTTCGTGACTCACAAGCTGAAGGAAGCTCTCGCGATCTCTGATAGAATAACTGTTATGAGAGCAGGAAGGGTAACTGGCGTTGTTAACTCAGAAGGGTCCACGCCGCAAATATTGGCTAACATGATGGTAGGTCGCGAAGTAGAACTCAAACTTGAGAAAAAGCTGGTCACAGTAGGCGAGCCTTTACTTGAGGTTGAAGATCTCTGGGTTCGTAGTGACAAGGGGCTCTTCGCAGTTAAAGGGCTCAATTTCACTGTGAGAAGGGGCGAGATATTCGGAGTCGCGGGTGTCGAAGGAAACGGGCAGAGTGAACTGGTCGAATCCTTAACCGGACTTAGAAAAGTTGAGAAGGGAAGAGTTAAGGTAAACGGCAAAGACGTGACGAACGCGCCGCCGAATGAACTGACAAAAGTCGGTGTCGGACACATTCCTGAAGATAGACACAAAAGAGGCCTGATACTGGACTTTGATCTCGCCGAAAACCTAGTCCTAGGTTCACAGTCAAATGCGCCCTTCGGAACGAGATTCACTATGAGTCTCGGAACCATCTACGACTATGCGCAGGAAGCTATTGGAAAGTTTTCGATACTGGCTCCAAGCGAGAAGGTGCGCGTCAAATATCTCTCGGGCGGTAATCAGCAACGTATAGTTGTAGCTAGGGAACTCGGCCGTAATCCAGATTTTATAGTTGCAGCGCAACCTACAAGAGGTCTAGACGTAGCAGCCACAGAATACGTTAGGACAATTCTTCTGAAGATGAGGGAAGGAGGAAAGGCTGTGCTACTTATCTCTTCAGACCTCGACGAGATTCTGCAGTTGAGCGATAGAGTAGCAGTCATCTATGAAGGAGCATTTGTAGACGTTAGGAAACCGGAGGAGTTGACGGAAGAGAAGATAGGGTTGATGATGGGAGGCGTCAAACCGGAGAGTTGAGAGGTGTACAAAATGGCAAAAGAAGAGTCTAAATCCCAACAGCCTTCCAGAGAGCGAAAGATCGACATTTCGATGCTGATGCAGTCGCTTCTAGCAGTTGCCTTGGGTTTTATTGCCGGAGGGATAATGGTCGCCGCTGCAGGTTATTCGCCAGTTTTAGCTTATGGAGTGCTCTTAAAAGGAGCATTTGGAGATGTTGGCTCAATAGCTGAAACTTTAGCTCAAGCGACGCCGCTCATACTCACTGGGCTCGGCGTAGCCGTAGCTTTCACTGAAGGATGCTTCAACATAGGCGCTGAAGGGCAACTGTTCATTGGAGCCTTTCTAGCCTTTCTAGGAGGATATCTCATCGCGATGCCAGCGCCTATTCACATACCTTTCGTCATACTCATGGCCATCATAGGCGGCGCAGGTTGGGCCCTCCTCCCAGCGATTTTGAAAGTGAAGAGAGGAGCTCACGAAGTTGTTACCACTATAATGATGAACTGGATTGCCATGCTGCTCACGACCTACCTCACGCTGTATCATTTCTTGGAGCCGACTGCATCGATACCTGAGACTCCGATAATCAATAGTTCGGCAGTCCTCCCGATAATAGTTCCAAGAACAGCGCTGTCAGCTTCATTCCTCGTCGCTCTGATCTGCGTCTTCGTAGTCTACTATATACTCAAGAGAATGCCGTTAGGGTACGAGATCAGAGCAGTCGGACTGAACCCGACAGCAGCCGAATACGGAGGTATCTCGGTCTCAAAGGTCTGGGTCATAGGTATGCTGATAAGCGGCGCATTATGCGGAATCGGAGGCGCCGGAGTAACCCTAGGCACATACAGAAGGTTTGTAGACAGGTTCTCTCCAGGCTATGGTTTCGATGGAATCGCAGTGGCACTAATCGGTCGGAACAATCCTATCGGTGCACTACTCGCTGCAATCTTTATCGGGGCTCTCTATTCAGGTGCGGTCTACATGAGGTTAGTCACGCACATGCCGAAAGAGCTTGTGATGGCGATCGAGGGGATCATAATTATATTCGCCGCTATCCCTGAAGCCACTCGACTGATACGTAAAGCAATAGAGCATTGGAGGTTCTGGAGGGCGAGATGAAATGGTTGAAGTGAATCTCTTTGATGCTGGATTCATAATGTCCCTGTTGGCAGCCATGCTTAGGCTATCCGTACCGATAGTCTTCACCGGAATCGGAGAGGTCATTGCGGAGAGAGCTGGTGTAGTCAACATAGGGATAGAAGGCGTTATGCTTCTCGGAGCATTCTCCGCAACATATGTCTCCTACTTTACAGGAGACGCTTGGCTAGGAGTATTCTTCGCAATAATTATAGGCATACTCTCAGGCTTAATCCACGGATTAATCGCCATCAACTTCAAAGGGGACCAGATCGTCAGCGGCGTCGGGATGAACATGTTCGCATACGGATTCACAGCCGCATGGCTCATAATAATTTGGGGAGAACTAGCAGCCGGAAACTCTCCCTACGTTCCAAGAATCCCTCAGATACCTCTGCCGCTACCCGGCGCTTTCAGCAGCATAAGCCCCTTCATAATCCTCATGGTCTTAACCGCCGTGGCATCGTACTATATCCTCCACAAGACCAAGTTCGGTTTGAGGCTCAGATCTATCGGAGAAAACCCTGCTGCAGCTGATGTCGCTGGAATAAACGTCTATAGGGTCCAATACATAGCGACGATAATAGGCGCTGTCTTAGCCGCGGTTGGAGGAGCATACTTAGCGGTTGACTGGAACAGCATGTTCGTAAGATATATGACTGCTGGGAGAGGCTTCATAGCTTTAGCCACAGTGGTCTTCAGCAACTGGAACCCTCTACTAGTCTTGGTTGGAGGCCTACTCTTCGGGTTTGCTGATGGACTACAGATGCGTCTCGCACCTGCCTTAGGAGTCGGCTTCCCACCCCAATTCCTGCAGATGATCCCCTACGTCTTAACGCTTATAGTGGTCACAGGCGCTATAGGCCGCGCTAAGCCACCTGCAGCAGTCGGGAAACCATACGAGAAAGAATAGGAGCCGTAGAGATGCCTGCTGAGAAGAGAGGCTTCTTCCTCGTTCTGGAAGGGCTTCCAGGATCAGGCAAGACAACCATATGCAGAATGCTCGAGAACCTCGGTTGGAAGATATTCCCTGAAGTGGCAACCGTTCTAGGTGCCTCAGGGATACCCATTGGAGACCGGGGGGATACATCGTCCGACTATCTGATCTTCATTGAAGAAACCAGAAGGTTGAAGGAGATTGAGAAGAGTCTAGTTGAGGGACAGAACATAGTTGTAGACAGTTACTTCCCAACAGACCTCTCCTTCGCGTACGCACGCTACATAAGAAAGCAATCGTCAGCTTACCCCACATGCCTAAGTCTATACATAAACGCGTGGACCACTGAAGCCATCCCGAAGCCAGATCTCTACGTTTATCTGTACACTCCTATCGAGACCGCTGTGGAGAGGCAGAAGTATCGAAACAAGGAAGATTTTACAACGCTTAACCTAGACTTGTTGAAGAATGTGGATGCGCATCTGCGTTTTGTCCACGAGATATTTGAGAAAGATGTTAGAGTCTTGAGGATCGACGCTACTAAGAAATCGGCCGAGATTGTAGATGGGATTTTGAAGGCTACGAAGCCTCGGTAGAGTTTAAAATCTGAGTTTAGGTCGAAAATTCATTTTGCCAAATTATTTTTTACCTGTAAGAGAGAACATTTGCTCGTTCTTTCAGAAAGAAGAAGGATTTTATTTCTGGAGCAAACTCTAATGCTACTTCAAAGTACCGCGTCATAAACCTTGATTGGAAGTAGAAATTATGAAACAGAAATACAAGTTTAGATGGTATCAAAAACTGAGTGAAAATAGACTGAAAATCTATGAAGAGGCAAGAAGATTCGCTGCCGATATTGGGCTTGGAAAATTTAAGGGCCAAATAGGGCTGTATCCCACTGGTTCTGCGTGCCCTCCTCCATTGCCAAAATATGTGGTAGAAGCTATAGCAAAGGCAAGCAAAATACCAGTTTTGCCGATGACGAAGGTTGAGGATGAACTTAGAGAGATAGTTAAAGACGTTTATGGCGACTGTTATGACGCAGCGGCAACCAACACCTGCGAGTCTGCGTTGCGAGTTTGCTTCGAAACCCTTTTCGCTCCTCCAATCATGCGGAAAGGAGATGCGTATAGAGCAAGGTATATCGCGCCCTACAATCATGATTTTGAGTTTATGGCGGCATACGGCAGGCCTTTCCCTCCAAAATACAAGAATGTTTGGGTTGACAGAAGCGTTTCAGCTGGAGAGCTGGGCGTGGAAGCGAAATCCCTAACGAACTTGGATGCGATTATAGTGCCTTTTGTTGGCGGCAAATACGAAGTCCATGGAATAAAATACAATCCGGTTCCGCTTTTGACGGCAGTAGACGCAGAGAAGACCGGAAGAAGAATAGAGGAGGTTGCTCAACGCCACATTTCGATGCTCAGCGGATTTGAATCGCTAGGGTATGATTCACCTGGATATGGATATGGAGAAAAGAATGAGGACGGAGTTCCAAAAATCCAAAGGATGATAGGCAATTTGAGTGAAAAGTTCGATCTCCCTTACATCGTTGATTGTGCTATGGGCATCCCATTCGTCGGAACAGACTTGCGGAAGACTGGGGCCTCCGCTATGTTGTGGAGCATGGATAAGTCATGTCGCGCCATAACAAGCGGTCTGATAATCGGGAAAGAAGACGTACTGGTCACCGTAAGAAAGGCATTAGGCCTGGGCGGTGAAAGAGGAGGAACCGTATCATCGCATGGCAAAGCCCTCTATTCGACGTGTGATCCCGGAAGAGACGCTGTTATCAGCCAGATAGAGGTTTTGAAGGTTCTTAAAGACTCTCCAAGAAAAATTAAGAAACCTATAGACGATCTGTACAACATCGTTCAAGAGGAATTTTCAACCATGATCCCTTCATGGCTGAGAGAGGGATTAATCATAAGTAAGTCATACAATATGGGAGCGGTTGAGGTTAATTACGAGCGTACTTGGAAAGACGGCGAATTCGGGATACCAATTTTCAGTGCAGAAGATTTGTTCGCCGATTCACTCCTATGTGCCACAATATACGAGATGGGAGTTTACCCGCCTGTAATATACGACGCTAATATTTGGTTCGGACCTTGGCAAGGAACTACAGATGAGGAAGGACAGTTGATCGAAGAGAGTGCGAGGCTTGCTGTAAGGGCGGTGGTTCGGGCCACAGAGAGTGTCTGCAAATACGCAGGATTAACTGAATAAAGTCATACCTGTCTTCATATGCATGCAATTGCCGAATAAATCTAGGAAACGCGTTGCTAAATGGCTACAGTGGTTCCAATCCCTTTCTCTTTGGCGATCTTGTAGATTTCGTACGATGTTGCTAGGTCTTGAATAGCCATTCCAGTTGCATCGAAGATCGTTATTTCACTAGCGCTCTCTCTACCTTTCTTCTTCCCAGCCACTATATCACCAAGTTCTGCATAAATATTGCAAAGATCGATTATTCCTTCAGACATAGCCGAATTGATTTCGCCTCTGACTTTGCATTCTTCAAGGCAATCCACAACAATCTTCGCCCTCGTCAAGATCTGTGGATCCAGCTCCTGCTTGCCAGGTTCGTCGGCTCCAATTGCATTTATGTGCGTTCCGCTTCTCACCCACTTGCTATTGATTATGGGCTTCCTTGAGGGCGTCGCTGTAACTACGATGTCCGCGTTTTCTACAGCGTCTCTGGGTACTTCAACAGCTTTCACATCCAGTCCCAACTTACTACTCATTTCGGACGCATATCTCATACTTGAATCCTTGATTCTATCGTATGCCCTAACTTCAGCTATGTCAAACAATTCGTTAAGGCCTATCAATTGATATCTTCCCTGAACGCCAGTGCCGACTATTCCAACACTACGCGAGTCTCTTCTTGCCAGGTATTTTGCAGCCACAGCCCCGGCTGCTCCAGTCCTCAAGGCTGTGATAGGCGCCGCATTGACTATAGCGATAGGGATGCCAGTCTTCAGGTCGTTCAAGACCACAACGCCAGTGAGAGCTGGCAGACCATATCTCGATGGATTCTCCTCGAAATAACAGATGACTTTTGCGCCTATACAGTCGGTTTCTAGATAGCCTGATTTTATCTCCAAAACTCCACCGTAGTTCTTGACATAGCAGGTTACTATAGGAGGCATTCCAGTTTTTCCGTCACTATAAGCAGCAAAGCATCTCTCAACAGCCTTAATCGCATCTCTCATGCTAAATAAGGTCTCGACTTGTTCCTTAGAAATCACACATACATGAGTCAAACTCTATCCCCATCAAGTCAATATCTGATGTTCTATGAGAAACTGCATACAGACAAGTGAAGTGATACTTTATTTCTTGGAAATAAGAATTCCGCGATCTCACTCGCGATCTTGCTTTCACAAGAGCTATGCGAACGCTGCACAGTCAAAGGAACAAGTTAGACCGAGACTTCCAACGTTGATCCTTCTATGGGAAAACTTCAAAACTGAGCGTTCAGAATACTTGCAGAAAGTTTGAGTCGGAATGAAGGGGCCCTTGATTGCTTGACAAGGAGATCGAAGATACAGGTATGCGAAGACTCTGGGCTTTAGCGATCTATCATTTTGTAAACGATGGCTCAGTCATAGTCTTCACGGCTACACTTCCAGCTATCACTATGACTTTGGGTTTGACTTTCTATCAGGTGGGGGTCGTCCTCAGTTTGGGTTCGATCACTTACTTGATCATGCAGTTAATCTTTGGGTACATCTCAGACCGAGGATTTGCCAACGCAATCATTTTTATTGGTTTCGTAGGCGTCGCATTCTCCTCTTTTCTACTTCCTTTTGCGTCATTATTCACGCAAATTCTGATGGCATTTTTACTCTTGAGAGCATTCACTTCGGTATATCATCCTGTAAGTTTTGCATCGATCAGTAGAATCTACGCGAAGTGCAGAACGAAGGCTTTCGGCGTGCAAGGGGTAGGAGAGCAGATCGCAATGGTCGCTGCTCCTCTTTTTGCTGGGTTCGTAGCTGAAGCCTATGGTTGGGGAACTCCGTTCTATGTTTGGGCTGCAGTGGGGTTGATTGGGTTCTTGTTCTTTTTGATTTTGTTCAAGGGTAGCGGCTTGAATTTCGGAAATGACGACGTTGATCCTCAAGTGGAGGAGCCGGCTAAACCGCCTGAGATGAGGTTGTACGTCCTGATAGCTGCAACTATAGCACTTGCAGACGGGGTGTATGTTCTTTTCATGTCTTACATGCCACTGTATCTGACGATTGCTGAAGGAATGAGACTCTCGACGGCTACAGTCATCCTCTCATTATGGTTTGCAGCCGGGATTCCAGTGGCAGCATCTGCCGGCCGTATAGCCAAATGGTTTGGAGGAGAATCACGGTCATTGGTAGGATTTTTCAGCTTTATGACAGTTCTCTTCCTTGCTTCCAATATTCTTAAATTTCAAACGAGTTGGCACATGTCTCTCGTTCTTTACATGCTCTTGATATTGACCGGGACCTCAGTCTACGTTTGCTTTCCATTCCAATTAAGCATGATTGGCCGACTGGTCTCGGATCGGAGAAGAGGAGTTTCTTACGCTTTAACTCTGAATGTTGGAGTAGTTGGAGGCGCCATTGTATCTTACGTTACCGGATATCTAGCCTCTCTGCTAACAATTTCAATAGTTCTGCCTCTACTCCTCCTTATCTCAGCAGTTGGATTGATCGTTGCATTCGTACTGAATCGAATGAGAACGTGAAGATACGCTAGTACACTACTTCAGTAACGCTTGTTCTAAGAAATCTTCCCACTCATATATAGAATGGCGGCAAACGTTAGAAGGAGGCCGAGGGCATAAAGAAATGGGAAGACGAGTAACCCGACGCTAAAGCCCAATAATACTAGGGCGACTGTGACTATGCTCCACCGCATCCTAGGCAGCCTATCCAAACTCCAGACGACAATACTGTTGTCAACGCGGTTCCCAAGCTCACTGCGAAACCCGATGCCTCTTGCCTTCCTAACCTCTTCATCACGCCGATGGAGCATTCTGCGCTTCTTCTCTCTTTGAGAGAAGCTGCTATCAATGATGCGTATACGCTTACCAGAAGAGCCTCAATCGATTGAGCGAGAAGATCCTTCAGGCGAAATATGTAGACCCACACGAGTGGAAGATTTCACGTAGCAATATCTTCTACTCTGATCGGGATGGCATCGACCGGGATTTGACGGTGCCCTTGCTCTTAGACCGATTTATAAATCTGCTGCGCATTTCAGTTTCCTGAACATGATGCTTGCCACTCCCTAAGGCGACGACTCTCCTCGAGTCGAGCCTTACTCTAGTTTTTTAAACTGTAGAAGTACCTAATTATCTACACATAAAACGAGGTTCCTGAGGGTTGTCACATTCACTCGAGAAAATTGGAGCGAACATTTTCGACGCAGCTTCAGCTCCAGTGCGAGTAGATATCTTGAAGCTCCTTGTCACAAAGGGCGCTCTACCTTATACAGAGATAATGTTCTCCTTGAAGCTCGATCCGATAAGGGACGCAGGCAAATTCGTCTACCATTTGAAGAACTTGATGCAAGCTGGCCTGATCACTCTGGATAAGGAATCGAAGAAGTATGGGATAACAGAACTCGGCGAGATGGTTGTCAACTTCACTAGGGACATAGAAGAATACACTGCTGTCAAGCGAGGAAAGCTCTTCGTCAGGACATCACGACTCGCCATAGAAGAGTTCGCTAGAGACAAGATAGCGAAATCGCTTACGAGTGAAGCAGGGGTTCCATACGAACTGGCGCAAGAGATAGCGGCTGAGGCTGAAGATCGTCTAATCCGTCTAAGAACAACATACTTGACAGCTCCTCTCATCCGAGAATTCGTCAATTCAATCCTGATTGAAAGGCGGCTCGAAGAGTATAGACACAAGTTGACGAGGCTCGGAATGCCAGTTCACGATGTAGCTGAACTTTTCAAGACGGTGAGCGAACAGATGCTTGACGCTGAAGCCGTTAGGGATGTCGCTTCAGCGTCGGTTATGGCGGAGTATGTGCTCTTAGAGTGTTTACATCGAAACATAGCTGATGCGCATATCTCGGGTCAAATACATGTTGACAATCTTGCTCACTGGGTATTGAAACCTAATGAGATTCAACATGACCTTCGATATTTCCTGAAGAACGGTCTGCCAGCAGTAAGGCCTCCAAGATCCTTCGAAGCTGCCTTGTCAATTGCTCAGAAGGTTTTCGAGTTCACCAAGACCGAGGTTTCAGGTGAGCAATCATTCGATATGTTCAATGTCTTCCTCGCGCCTTTCGCGAAAGGCTTGCCTGAACCGCGTTTGAGAGACGCTCTCTACCAGCTCTTAACCAGCATGCGTCAAGACCTATTCTCGAACAGAGCTGCTCCGGGGCTGTCGCTCGGACTTGAGTTTGCTGTTCCAGACTTCCTATATGATATTGAGGCGATAGGGCTTGGAGGTCAAACCGCAGGAGTCTATGGCGACTATGCAGATGAAGCTGCTTCAATTACGAGGTTGATAGTGGACTCTGCGCTTGAAGCTTCCTCGGCGAAGTCTCTATTCAACCCACGTTTAATCTTCAAGCTTAGGCGGAAAGTTCTCAAAGGTAAGACAGCCGCAGCAGACTTATTGAAGGTACATGAGTTGGCTTCGAAGCATTCTCTCCCGTACTTCCTCTCTCAGCCAGACAATAGTAGAGCCAACTATACAGCGACCGGCTTGAGATTGAACGACGACTGGACAGGCTACTGGGAGACAGATTGTATGAGAACCGGAAACATGGACACAATCTTCCTGAATCTTCCTAGAGTAGCGTATGACGCGCGTAGGAACGATGATAGATTCTTCAAGGCAGTGGAGAAAGCCTTGGAGATGGTTGTGGAAGCCTTTAAAGCGAAACAGAAGTCGATGAATGAAAGGTTCCAGCAGATGCTTCTGCCGCTTCTCTGCGGCTCCACCAGGGGTTCACCATACTTCTACGATAAGAATGCTGCTTACACAATAAGCTTCATCGGGTTGAATGAAGCAACTTTGGCTCATACAGGTTCAAGCTTCTACAGAAACGAGAGCTCAATGAAGTTCGCTCTAGACGTTATCAAAGAAATATCTCAATATGCAAGATCGATTTCTAAAGAGCTTGGTACTAGGTTCGCAGTCGCTCAAAGACCCCAGGATGAAGCTGCTGGGAGATTAGCTGAACTTGACATAGAGAAATACGGGCTGTCAACCGCTATAGTCGAAGGTACTAGAGGTCATCCATACTATAACGATATGCCCACTTTCCCCCTGTCCTCTAAAGTCTCAATTGATGAAAGAGTTGAGCTTGAAAGCAAGTTCCAAGAAGTTATAACAGGAGGCCATTTGGCACCGATCTGCCTAACGCCGCTTGAACATAGCGCCGAAGCTCTAGTCAAGTTGACTGGAAACATATGTGAGAAGGAGCTTCAATTCTTCACCTATACGAATAACTACTCGTATTGCAGAAAGTGCGATGAATCCTCCGTAGGTATTCTTCCGAAGTGCTCAGTATGCGGCTCAAGCGCTTTAATGTACTTTGGGCGTTCTTCAGCCATACTTACGCCTTTGACGCTCTGGAACGACGCGAAACGCCGCGCTCTAGAAAAAAGGGTTTGCTATTCCCTCTCCTAAAAATAGCGGAGATAGTTCAGCTGAAATACGTTTGATTCGATCTATCGAAGTCTCTTACGATCTCCACATCGCTTCCAGAAGGTTCTTCTACGGGCCGATGCATTCGCGATAGGATTGTGGCAGGTCCAGTGACTGCCATCTGGGTTGCGGGATGTTCCTCTCCGAAGGTTCTCTCCGCTACTGTATGGACCAGTCTTCTAACCTTTTCTTCGTCGATGTAGCCTAGAGAATGAAGGTACTCGTGGAGTAGTATGTAAAAGACGTAGGAGTTTATCTCTCTTCTAGACCTGCTGGACTTGACAGTTAGATCTAGGAGTCTACGATTCATTACGATTGCATTCGAGCCTACGCCGTGAAATGCGCCGATGTACATAGGTAGGTCGGCGAGATAGAGCATTAAGCCCGCTCGCCATTGGCCTAGGCTCTCTTTCACCGATTTCTTGACGAGTTCGAATACGTCTCCAAAGTTCTCGCAGCGGTCTAGCTCTTCACTGTAGTTCATGAGAGGTCACGTTGATCTACGAGATTTTCGGCAGTCTTAATTGGAGTATGCCGTTCTTGTAGCTGATCGATGCGCGAGCGAAGTCTACTTTCTTCGGTATCTCAATCTTTTTGCTGAATTTCTCTCCAGCCCTGATCTCCAAGTGGTTGTCACGCATATTCAAAGCTATGTCATTCATAGAGACTCCGTGGATTTCAGCGACTACTTTGACCGCATCCTTTTCTTCTAAGACATCTACCAAGGGCTCATCTTCTTTGACTATCTGAAGATTCTCGGCTCTCGTAGGCGTTCGAGTTGGCGTCTGTGCGCTGCTGAGTTCTCCGTAAGCGATGTATCCGGTTACTCCTTCTCCTCTAATCGGTTGGACCTTGAAGAAGCCTTTCATGTTGCCTTTCTTGATCTCCTTCTCAATGGGCTTCTCTAAGCTCATCAGCTCTTGAGGGCTTAAGACTGGCAGTGAATCTTCGAAGTCTTCAAACATTTTTTCAAAGAGTCTATCATACCCTCTAAAGAACGGCCTGAAGCTTCGAAATTCATCGAACCATCCGTCTTCTTCGTCTTTCTTTCTTATGGACATTTCTTAGCCTCCTTTTCTTGCTTGTTCCTCGATTTGCACCCTAGCGACCTTCTTCATTCCTCCATCCTTCCGCGAATCTTTCTAAGCCGTTCAATGAACGTTAGGTACTCGCATAGAACATGCTTCCCGAAATTGGTGAGTTCATACTGGCCGTCTGAGATTTCATCGATGATTTCACGTTCAAGGAAGGCTCGAAGGTTTTCGTAGACAAGTTTCGGGTTTATCTCGGCTCTATACTGTCTCTTTTCACGGCGGCTCTCAAGGAGGGGCATAAGCATTCTTACCCTCGTTTCATTAGACAGTAGATCCAGTAGATCCAAGGCTTCTCTGAAGGCGCTTTCAAGCCCGTGATTCAGCCAACCAACTCTCGTAATGCTTATCTTCCCCGATTCGACTGCTCTTGGAAATCTCTTCGCGACCGTTTCTATGTTGACGGCGAAGGGATATAGCAAAACAGCCCTAGCGTTGTCAGCTTTCTCCACAACCTCTAACCCAGTGTAAGTTTGCTCAGTGGGGGGAACGGTCTCGCAGAAAACCAGTGTGAGCTCGTCGTCTCGTTTTCCGCAGACATCGGTGAAGATTGAGCCTCGTACTCTTTGGGTTGGAACAGGACGGAGGGTTGCATCAACATATGTTTCATCATACCCTTCCTCGACGAGAGATCTTGCCGCGTGGAACTTCTCTAAGGAATGTAGTTCCGATTCATCTTCCCTTACTCCGAACTTGTCCTTGAATGCAGCATATTCGACTACGTGGAGAGGAAGGACTCTTTTCCGTCTAGCGCTTGAGTGCAGTTCGAGGAACATATGGGACACTGGTGTTACCTTTGGTAACCTCTGGCTTATAAATGTTACCTTTGGTAACAGCTCCCATCAAGCCCGATGACAACAAAATTCTACTTTATAGCACCCAAAGCGAGCCCTATCAAGGCCATTCTTGTAAGAAGTCCATACCAAACCTGCTTGAAGTATTTCGCTTGAGGAGAATAATCCACTTCAAAAGCAATCTCATCAACGCGCGGCAGAGGATGCATTAAGACAGCCTTCTTCTTAGCCTTCAACATCTCCTGAGAAGTCAACCTATAATAGCCCTTGACCTTCTCGTATTCAGCTAGATCTGCAAACCTTTCCTTCTGGATCCTAGTCATATAGATAACATCGAGTTCGGAGAGAACATCCTTCCAGTCGCTCTTCTCCTCAACCTTGATTCTCTTCTTGGTCTCCTCCAAGACTTCACGGCGCATCTTCAAAAGCTCGGGAGAAATCAGGTACAGCTTCACCTTGTACTGCGAAAGTGCATAAGCCAAAGAGTGTACCGTCCGCCCATAACGCAAGTCCCCAACCAAACCTACATTCAACCCGTCGATAGAGCCGATCTCACGCCTGATCGTGTAGAGGTCAAGCAGAGCTTGGGTCGGGTGCTCTTCAGCTCCTGAACCAGCATTAATAACTGGAATATTCACAAATTCTGCAGCGAGCCTAGCCGCACCCTCCAAAGGATGCCTAACCACAAGCAGGTCAGCATAATTCTCGACAACCCTCACAGTATCAGCTAGGTTCTCACCTTTCTCGACAGAAGCAACTTTGGGTTCCGCAAATCCAATAACGTTTCCGCCAAGCCTGTACATCGCAGTTTCAAAACTCAATCTTGTTCTTGTACTGGGCTCAAAGAATAAAGTAGCCAGAATCCTCCCTCGAAGCATATCTGAGCCCCTCTTGGCAAGAGGCTCCATAAGCTCAGTCGTATCCAAGACATGATCAATATCCTCGCGAGAGAAGTCTTTAATCGAGATGATGTCTCTGCCTTTGAAACTCAAGTATCTCACACCGTTTCTATTCTACTCATATTCAGAAGCTATCTTATTTATTGTCGCTTTCGGCTAGCGAGAACCTTTTGTAAGAGACCGCGTAACATCAGCGCTGGAAAGAATGATCATACATGGCCGAGAAAGACACAGTGCCGGAATTGGAGAGGCTTAAGTCGCGAGTAGAAGCATGCTCAAACATAGAAGAACTCAAGACACTTGAAGAGATAGCTATGAAATACCGTAGATTGAACCCCACGGTCGACACCGACGATTTGCTACTGAAGATAGCGTATAAGAAACAGAACCTGCTCGATCATGTCTGTGACCCGAATAAGCTCAGAAAGGAACCTATTTCACGAAACAAAAGAAGTACTAAATAACTCTTTTAACGAGATTTAACTCTCAGGGCTAAGACTTGCCGAGTAAAACAGAACTCTACGTCAAGAAGATCCCTAGCGGAACAGTCATAGACCACATAAGCGGTGGGAACGCACTGAACGTCCTGAGAATCCTCAACATATCCGGGAAAGGAGACCATGTCGTTAGCGTCGTAATGAACGTTCCAAGCGGGAAGTTCGGTAGGAAGGACATAGTCAAGATCGAGAGTAGAGAGCTGAGTCCTGACGAGGTCGACAAGATAGCGCTGATCGCACCTAAAGCCACGATAAACATAATTCGTGACTATGACGTAGTTGAGAAGAAGAAAGTCAAACTTCCAATGGTTATAAAAGGAATCGTAAGATGCGACAACCCTTCATGCATCTCAAATGCCAAGGAGCCTGTCGACTCGATGTTCCACACAGAGGAAGCGGATCCGCTCAAGATACGTTGCCACTTCTGTGGAAGAATCATGGAGATGCCCGATGTTCTCAAGCAGTTTTAGGGAAAAAGCTTAACCATAATACTTTATCTACATAGAGGAGACCTCCAACTCTTTAGCGCGAGGTATCAGTAATGGTCGACAAAGTCCTCGCAGACATAAGAGATGCGGAAAAGAAAGCAGAGGAAAATCTAGCAGAAGCATTGAAGCAAGCAAAGAAGATAGAGCGAGAGGCAAGCATCGAAGCTATGAGAATCTACGATGAGACCTACGCAGAAATAAAGAAACGAGCGAGAGAGAAAGCTGATGAAATTGTCAAGAAGGCAAAAGCTGATGCAGAAACTGAAGCGCAGAAGATAATTGTTCAATCGGAAGTTGAAGTCAAGAAGCTTAGAGAGACGGCTGAAAGAAATGTTGCTAGAGCCGCTGAAGAAGCTTTCAAGGAGATAATCTCGTTTAGGAGATGAGCAGTCGTTGTCGCGTCAGGAAGCCTTGATTGAGAAGATACTGGGCGATGCGAAGAAAGAAGCGGATGAAACTATAGAGAGATCACGAAAAACGGCTCAAGGAGTATTGGATGAGAAGCGTGAGGAAGCTAGGAAGAAGGCCGAAGGGGAATCTGAAAGCCTGATTAAGGCCTCTGAGGATCAAGCTAGGAGCATAATTGAAAGCTCAATAGCTAACTCAAGAATCAGAATGAACTGGATGATCCTATCTGAAAAAGAGAGGATCATCGAGAGAGTCTTTGATGAAGTGAAGAAAAAGCTCAGAGAATTCACTCGCACGGCTGAGTATGATAAAATTCTCAAGTCACTTGTCGAAGAAGGCGCGATCGCTGCCGGCGGAGGAGAGCTGCAAGTCCATGTAAACAGCTACGACTATCAAAGAAGCCTAGCTCTCGACCGGCTGTTGGACAATGTAGAGAAAGCTACGGGAGTAAGAACAATGCTGGGAAAAGCCGCTGAACCGGCAGACACGATTGGAGGCGCAGTAATTAGATCAAAGGATGGAAAAGTCGCCGTTGATAACTCCCTAGAAGCCCTAATCGAGAGAAGAAGAAAGGATCTCGAACCGAAGATCTCAACACTTCTCTTCACGAAGACAGATTGACAGCTGATATAGGATGTCAAAGATAGCTGTCCTAGCGGACAAAGAGACAGCAGTCTACTTCAAACTATCAGGAATAAGGAACAGCTACTTCGTGGACAACAGAGCAGAAGCAGAGAAACGCATCGAATCACTATTCGCAAATCAAGAAATATCTCTAATAATGGTTACTGAGCAAGTCTTCGACTGGATCCAATCCCGGCTGACCAGAATGAAACGTGAAAAAGAATACCCTTTAGTGGTTTCCATTCCAGGGAAGAGAGGAGAGAAACCCAAAACAGATGTTCTTGCAGAACTGATCAAGAGGACAGTGGGCATAGAAATCAAGGTGGGGTAAACTAAACGGGCTATTGCTGAGGTTTGGTATCGCCCGCTAACAGTCAGTAGATCTTCAATAGATAGCTTGGTGTGCTGTTGAGCGATTCACTGGCAGTAGATTCAGTTAGTGGAATATGTGAATAGCTAGCGCCCTCTTCTCCACATCTTATAGAACGGTATGAATAAGATCACCCAAACTATGAGCATGAACAGTTCAGCAGCCAGATCGACTTCATGTGTATAGAGGATGTACAGATGAGATACAATGTAGCCAACTACACAGATGACTCCGTATAAAACTATGTTCCCACGTTTCACTGTTGCAGATATCTTCTCATCGGCAAGTTCTCCTCCGAGAAAAGGTTTGTCTTTATGACTTTCATTCTCTGTCATTGTTTCTCAGGCACTTTTAAGAAAAGTGTTTTTTACCGCTTATTTAGGTCTTCGTATAAAAGTGGGTAGTCGGATGCGTTGAAAAGACAAAGCGGAGTCAAGCTCAATTTCGCATAAGACTATATCGGTTCTCCGAATCTTGGTGTAAAAAGCTATAGGAGGTAGGTCGATATGATATGTGCTCAAGGTTTAGGGGTCGATCGTTGGCGTAGGGTAGTACTCTTGGAGGAGAGGACGTTCAATACATCAAATGCAATAGAATAGAGATCCCTGAAAGAGCCATGCAAAGGAGGTAGCAAATGAATATATTCGAGATACTGTTCTATCTTCTTGTTTTTCCCGGTTTGGCTTTCTCATCGAATGTGGGTTTGTTCTTTAGCTGGATCGATCGGAAACTGGCTGCGAAACTTCAATATCGAATGGGTCCGCCTTTGTATCAACCTTGGGCTGATATGATCAAGCTGTTTGCCAAAGAGGTGATAATTCCAAGTCAAGCTCATAGGTTCTGGTTCATGCTTGCACCGGTCTTTTCATTCTCAGCAATGATGATAGTTCCTCTGATGTTGCCGATAATCCACACGCCCGCGCCGCTGAACTTTCTAGGTGATGTAATTGTGCTACTTTACGTTCTCACTCTGCCTGTGTTGGCAGCGATGATAGCGGGATGGTCATCCGGTAACCCATATGCTTCAATTGGGGCTCAAAGAGAGGTCGTCCAACTGTTTTCATATGAACTGCCTCTCCTAGTGTCGATTTTCACAATCATGCTGAGTGTTCAACCAGTTTCACTGAGAATAGAGGATATAGTTTCTTGGCAATTGTCACATGGTCCTTTTTGTTTCAAGATCTCAGGTTTCCTAGCTTTCATAGTAGCCTTCTTCTCGACTCAAGCCAAGCTGACACTTGCGCCATTCGATATACCTGACGCGAGAACGGAGATAGTTGCAGGGCCCTACACTGATTATTCAGGCGTTGCCTTAATGCTGTTTAAGCTTTCCCAGTCAATGGGAATGTTCATCTTGTCTTGGTTTCTCTCAACAATCTTCCTAGGTGGACTGATTATTGACTTCACAGATGGCACAGCCATCGTTCTTACTTCGATCATGGCAACTCTGAAGCTTCTGGTAGTTCTAGTCTTTTTCACTGTCATTCGTTCAATCAATCCAAGAGCTAGGATAGATCAAGGACTCAGATTCTTTTGGCTTCCGCTAACACTCCTAGCCTTCATAGGATTCCTTTTGGCTTACCACTTCAAGATGTGAGCTAACATGAAGCTAGCGTTTACTTCCGTGCAAGGATAGAACAGTCCATCGTGTCCAGTACTCTCAGGTTAATGAGGAATTTTCATAATTGAACACTATATCCCTTCCATGATTGCGGTTCCCGCAATATCATATTGCTCCTTTTGATTTCACCTGCGACGAGAGCCGTTATAGCAGGCTTTTGAACGGTCGAGCTTCACACTTATAAGTTTGCGAAATAGTTTTTCCATGGGGAAGTTTGTTTTGCCTAGGAAGATTAGGAGACGCGTGAAGCTGAAGAAGGAGACGCCTGAGTTAAAGAGGCTGAAAACAAGAATTAGAAACCTAAGGTTAAGGCTGGCTGAATCTCTGCCAAGAACAGAGTTAGACGCAATTAGAGGAAATTTAGAAGCTAAGATCGGCGAACTTGAAGCCAAACTTGCGCAATCTGTGCCGAAGGCCGACGCTGAGGTTCTTCAAGCCAAGGTGAAGGAGCTAGAGTCGAGGCTAGGCGTATCAGTCCTTAAGGAAGAGGCGGAGGCTCAGCTGAAAGAGATCAGTGGGAAACTGCAGGCTGATATCAAGAAACTCGAAGAAACACTAGCGAATTCTGTTCCGAAGAAGGAACTTGAAAACAGATTAAATGAGATAGCCGACCTGAGAGGGAAGCTTTCCCGGTCGGTTCCAAGGGAAGAGGCGGCTGCTTTGGAGAGCAAGGTTGCGGAGTTGGATGCCAAGTTGAAGGAGTACGTGCCGAAATCAGAGCTTGATGCCTTGAAGGCAGATTCAGCAGACAAGATCAGTCAACTTGATGCTAGGCTTGAGCGGGCGGAGGAAGAAGCGAAGGGGTTGAGGCTAACGCTGGAGCAATCTATTTCGAAAAGTCAAGCTGAAGCTGAGATGGAAAAGGCTCGGAAAGTCGAGGAAGAACTTCGTTCCAAGATTGATGGGCTAGAATCGAAGCTAGCGGAATCTGTGCCGAAGCGAGAAGCCAACAAGAAGATAGAAGAGCTGCAGGGAAAACTCGTTCAACGCGAGACTGAATTGAAAGATATGAGAAAGAAGCTTGAAGACTTGGAGGCAAAATTGTCTGAATCAAACAGAGAACTAGAGGCTGCTAAAAACCGAATTAGGGAGTTGGAGGTCACGGCTACACAGGCGAAAGAGAAAATGCCCTCTGAATAGAGTGGCTTCGGTGGATATCTCTAAATTATCTTGCGTTTAGTCCAACGTCTATTCCGTGTAACATCCTCACTGACAAAAATCATTACGCAAATTACATTTACCACTTTCAGCTTTGGAATCGATGGGTGCACTTTATGTTGGGAGCTCACTGCGAATTCGGGCGGCTTCAGAAAGTCTTGATGCATTCTCCTGGAAGCGAACTCGATCTTATCGACTCCAAAAGCTTCAAGAATTATCTTTACAGGGACGTAGTCTTTCGGGATGAATTCCGTCGTGAGCACGAACATTTCGTTAACATTCTGAGGGAAGAGGGTGTAGAAGTCATACTTTTGGGCGATATTCTGAAAGATGACGAAAAGATGCGATCATTGATGGGTCAATGCCCTAATCTAGTTTATACTCGCGACATAGTCTCGGTTACGCGAGCCGGATCGATTGTTATGCGAATGAAGAGGAAAGTTAGAGCGAAGGAACCTGAAATAGCTAAACTCGCCCTCGACAAGCTGCGAGTTCCTAAGCTAATGGAGGTATCTTCGCCGGGGACGATGGAGGGCGGGGACCTCGTGTACATGTCAGATGAAACCCTTCTTGTTGGTATAGGGGGCAGAACAAACGATACGGCACTCAAACAGTTACTAGGGCATGTGAAGGAAAACGATTTGGAGACAGTTGTAGCTGTTCCTCTACCTGAGTGGGCGGTTCATCTAGACGGCCTCTTGATGTTCCTTGACAGAGATCTTTGCATCGTACATAAGCAATCTTTGACTGGAAGGTCAACGTTGATTGAATCTGACAGAAAAAAGAGACGCATAGACCTAATCGACTATCTGGCCAGCAAGCATTTCCAGTTTATCGAGGTTACAGAATATGAACGTTGTATGAGAGCTACAAACCTAGTTGCAATAGGACCTAGAAAAGCAGTCGGGTACACTGGGATTGATAGAGTGAAAAGGTTTTTGATTAAAAGCGGTGTAGACCTAATTGAAATAGAGGGATCAGAGCTTATTCGAGGCGGCGGAGGCCCCCACTGCATGACAGCGCCAATATTAAGAGATTAATCTAATGTTTGCGTCATCTCTCAGTAGTGCGAGTGAGCCTACTGTGATTGATAACATTAAACGAAATAATGCCTAAACACCCATCAATTCGGTTGTGGGTCATTCAGGAGACGCTAGTGCTTCCAAATCCTTTTCTAACGGATCGTGAAGAGACGTTTCTCCGACATAGAAGCAATATCGAGAGCGACCTTACGAAGCTCATTGGACGTTAGGCGCTGGAGCAAGACTCTTCGTTTGAGGTCATCGAGCGCAACCTTGTTGACTGTGACTCTGACCGGTGCGGCTCTTTGAATCTGGAAAGCGGCCGCGAAAGATTTTCCGCGTCTTATCTTCAGTCGCTTGTTTCCAACGGTACAGCCTGTCACAACCTGGATTCCGTCAACAGCGCAAGAGAAAGGTAGACGGTTCTCCACTGTGACAGTAATGTGTAACTTATTACTGTCGTTCCGAGCCCTGATCTCTCGAAGCCCGGCCAAGCCCAACCTGACGCCCAATGTAACGAACGGGCCCAGATGTCCGTGAAAGTCGACGGCTCTATTCAACCAGTCGCGGACCGTTTGATCCAACATTACTTCTGAATCTCCAGAACTCTATCACCCAATCTTAGCGTAGCTTTGCAGCGATATCTACGCGGAACATTATGATGTGACTTATGAAGAGGCTGACTAGGTCTTCAGCTAGAAGCTTCAGAAGGATCGCCTGCACAACTGTAGGATACATCGATACAAGGTAGACATCTGTGAAGTATACGTATGGCGCTTGGATGAGGTAGGCAGCTAGGACAGATGCAAGCTGAGGGATCACAGGTCTAACCTTCCAGTTCTTGATGCGTGAATAGAATAAGCCGGTGAACAATCCTAGTATTGCGTTTCCTACGATAATGTACGGGTTAGCGGTTGGTAGCATGAAGGCCATTACCAGCGACCCGAGGAGTCCAACAGATGCCCCTGGTACAGCCCCTACAGCCAGCCCTGTTAGTATTATCGGAAGCTGCATAAAGTGTATGCTGGTAGGACCTACGGGTATTGCGAGGAGACCGAATACATTAGCCAAACCTGCCATCACGGCTATGAACGCTACCATCCTTGGGCTCGTTTTGTGCAGGGACATGGGTAACACTTTTCATCAGGAAAGTAATACTTCACCAATAAAAGTCTTCCCATGGCACTGTACAGATCCTGTGCAACGGTTATAGTTTACCCGATTGAGAACGGAATCTATTCATTCGGATGATAAAGAATTTCGATGACAAAGTTCTATTCGAATGTGTTGAAGAACGGAAGCTGAAGTGCGTCTAGATCAAGATATAGCCCATATCCTTTAGCCTCTGTAACTCTAGTTTGATCTTGTCATGCTTCTCAGAAAGTTCCTTTGGAATCGGAAGTCCGCTCTTTGAGAGGTAATCGTATATAGCGTCGCATAGGGCGTCTGTCGCTAATAGGGAGCAGTGAATCTTCTGTTCAGGTAAGCCGCCCAATGCCCTAGCGACATCTTCCTTCGTTATCCTTAAGACCTCTTCCATGGTCTTTCCTTTCGCCAAATCTGTTAGCATGCTGCCACTGGCGATAGATGCGGCGCAACCCTGGGTCTTGAATTTGACATCAATGATCTTATCGCCTTGAACCTTAATCCAGAACTTCGTTATATCTCCGCAAAAATCGCTGAGGTAAACCCCAACGCCATCAGCGTCCTCGAGTTCGCCTACATTCCTAGGATTATGATAATGTTCTAGGACCTTTGGGTTATACATAGACATGCAGTGCCTTCGAGATGTAATTGCTTAAAGAGCAACATCAACTTTACCTTAGATCTTCATAGCGACCAGCAAGGCAGCCGCTCATTTAACCGATCTTAATCACTCATTACACGCGGACAGATGTCTTCTTGCAAATAGAAGTATAGCTGTGGCTACGAACAGAATGAATGAATATGCTGATGGTGGGAACTCAGGGATTACGGTCGAAGTTGTCGCGGTTGTCGTCGTGGAGACAGTGGTCGTCGTAGTGGTTGATGTTTGGCTAGTAGTTGTTGCGGTCTGCGTGACGGTGCTCGTTGATGTAATTGAGGTAATCGTGAACTCATCGTCTCCTACATATGATATGGTATTGAACGGAGCAGATATGCCCCATCTACTATTGAGTAGCTGCTTTGTCTCCCGAACGCTTGTATAGACATCATGTCCTCTGCAGAGGAAATCGAAGAGACTCGTAGTAGCGCGGTCGCCTAATCCCCATTCCAAGTAGACATCACCTGCATACCCAATGAATACTTTAGCTCCAGCTTTCATGAACGAGGACGAAAAGCTGCTTGAGAAAGCTGAGAAGAAATAGATCAACTTTCCTTCAAACCCGTTTGGCACATAGAAATGTTCAATGAAACTAGGGAAAACCCTGAAGACCTTACTCGAAGTGTACGCCACAAGTTCATCTGAAATCTCTTTTTGATACTTAGCAATAGTTTCTCCAGAGACGATCTCGCCAGCGAAAAACGAGAGAGCCTCTCTCTCAAATTCAACCGACTCTGTTCTGAATATAATGACCGAGTAATCTCTGAGACCGGACTCGAGGAATTCAACTGTAACTTGGGAGCTGTTCATTACATCAACGGAATACCCGACTGAGGTAAGGTCGCTCATCAAGTCGTCAAGTTCGCTGAATGGGTGGCTATCCTCGAGTGGTGAAAGTATCAGAGCTCTACCAACTGAAAATCCAACACGAGCTGATGTCGTTAGCGAACAGAATAGAATCAAAATGAGGACGAGCGAAAATTTGGCAGCATCCTTACTCGCAATCAAGACCTTTCCCAGCTACAGCGAGAATGCCGACAGTGTATATTATGTCTTTTAACATCAAGGTGCACTCCTTTTTGTTGCGAAATTTCAAGGAAGCACTAGTTGATTGCAATGAAACCAGACGGCATCCAACGTTACATAATAGTAAGCGTGGCTTAGCTGAAAGTTGCGGAAACCATTTAAGGATTCCCTATGTGAATAGAGGACGCGGTGAATGTGATGGCTAGAAGGAAAATTCTGATGATTCCAGGTCCTTCTGAAGTAGACCCAGAAGTACTATCCGTAATGGCTAGGCCTGTTCTTCCACATTACGGATCTGAATGGGGTCAGATACACATTGAAACATGCAACAAACTGAAAAGAATATTCAACACGAACCAATCTGTTCTACTTATTCCGGGTCCAGGTAATGCCGCCATAGACCTCGCCGTTGGAAATCTGGTAGAACCTGGAGATAAGGCTCTGAACGTGTTGAATGGATTTTTTGGAGGGGTCTTCCGTAGCTCTATCGAAATGCACGGGGGAAAATCTATTGACATCAAGGCTGACATTGGAAAAACAGTCAGTCCGGATGAGATTCGACACAATTTGAGAGAAGAGAGAGATATCAAGGTTGTGTTCGCCGTCCACTCTGAAACAAGTACTGGCGTCCTCAATCCGGTAAAGGAGATCGGCGAGATCTGTAGAGAATTCAATGTTCTCTATGTTGTGGACACAATATCATCTTTTAGCGGTATTGAGGTAAGGATGGATGACTGGAATATCGATATTTGCATTGGATATGCCAGCAAAGCTTTGGGCAGTGTTAACGGGGTTGTCCCAGTTGCTATTAGCGATAGGGCTTGGAAAGTCGCCTTGAATAGAAGAACTCCGATGAGAGCCCGATTCCTCAATCTTCAAGTCTGGAAGAAATTCATAGACGAATGGGGCTCTTGGGGCCACCCGTTCCCATCATCGATGCCCTGCTCAGTCATCTTAGCGCTAAAACGTGCTACGGAGCTGGCGTTGGAAGAGGGTCTGGAGAAGAGATATAGACGGCATTACATAGCCGGCAAAGCAACAAGAGCGGGTCTCAGAAATCTCGGTTTCCAAATAGTCCCTAAGGAAGAGGAAGCTTCCAGTACGATTACTGCTGCGAGGGTTCCAAATGATATCGATATAGGCAAATTGAAGGGGATACTCAACGAGAGATTTGACATACTGATCGCTGAGATGGGAGCTCTAACTGGGGTTAAGGGAATTCGCATAGGTCACATGGGTGTAACTGCTTCACCAATGTACGTTATACCCACAATAGCTGCAGTTGAAGTGGCTCTCGCGGAACTTGGTGTCGATGTAAAACCCGGTTCCGGTGTCGGAGCAGCCATGAACGTTTTCGGAAAACAATAGAACACGCTGAATCGGTGAGAAGGCGCGCTTCGAAACAATTCAGGAGTAAGTGACCACTGGAGTCGCTCTTCAGTGTGTCCGACTAGAAGTGTTGAACTTGGCATCCGGGAGGGTCTAAGAGAAGCTGAGACGCAGTATGGCTTGATCGGTATCTACACGCCTTATAGACATTAATCGATTTCTCAATCGAAATCTAACTATTTTTCTCAAGGCTAAAGGAACAAATACCGCTGTAAGCAACAATGGAATAGCAGAAGGATCAAGTTCAGGAACCGGCATGCCGTGACTAAGCATGTTGAAATTCAGTTCAGTCTCCGATCCTAGAGTGACGTGTATACTCATTGTCTGAGTTTCGTACCCATACAGAGCAACAGTAACTAGAATATCACCATCATGGATCCAAAAGTCATAATGTCCGTCCAAGGAGCTGGTGGTGACTTGCTTCATGTTGTATGCGCTGATAGTGGCCCATGAAAGAGGTGACAGATTTCCGAACATATTGAACCAATGAACAACTCCATGTACATGCGCCAATCTCTCCATGTCAAAGATAACAGTCGCTCCTCCAGACAAGGACACCGTGGCCGCTACATCTGCGTTCTGCTTATACCCGGGCACATAGGCTTTCAGGAAAAATGTTTCGGCTGGCAATCCGTTGTCTTTCTGCAGCTTTCCATCGGTTGTATGGAAATAGTTCGTCCAAGTGATAGTGTAAGTGCCAGCGTACAAATCGAGGCCGTATATCTTGGCGAAATCAAATGCTGGCCATGATATTTGAACGATGTTAGGCGGCACGTAGCCTAGGGAGGCTCCCACAAGCTCGCCTACTGAATTGAAAACCTCAATCCTTATCGGCGTTGCTGCTAGCGTGCTTATTGGCGCGAGTAGGCCCTCAGTCTTGAAATTCATGATGACGTAGATAGTCGCGCCTTGAATCAGGTTCATTCTTATATCACCTACGGTTCCAGCGACTATTTCTATGGAAGTAATTTCACTTGGCAAGTATCCGGGCGTGTACGCTTTCATCTGATAGGTTCCAGTCGGTAGCGAAGTGTCGTGCAGCCCTGCGTAGTAAATGTACGGGCTTTTGGTCAAGGCGTAGTAGTCCGTCCCATAATAGCTGAAAGACACGTAGGTTCCAGTTGAAGGCTGGCTGATGTAGGTTGAGCCCCAGTCTTTTCCAGTTTGATCTATGAAGTAGATCGTTATGTTCTTTCCTGGATACAACCATGGCCTAAGAATACGTGGATCCTGCCAATCGACAGAGTAGAGTGTAACGTTGATAGTTCCTCCCTTGACCATCTCGAAGCTTATGCTGGTTACATTGCAACAGCCGGCTACTGTAGAATACTGAACCTCCAGTTGCGTGTAGCCACTCATATAGGCCTTTATCATGTAGGTTGCAGGATACAGTCCATAATCTCTAATTCCTCTGAAAGTGTATAAGCCAAGGAACCCTGTTATCTCCACCACCTTGTTTGTGCTACCTCTTGGAACCAAGGTGAGGTTCCATCCTTTCAATGTTCCATACGAGTCGTAAGCTTCGATGACCAGACAATGATCTAGTTCGGTCGGAGTCTCTTGAAGTCCAGGCCAATCTTTGAAGTGTATCGTCACATTGAATAAACCGCTCTTCAGCAAATCTATCGGAACAAATATCAACTTGGTCTCGTTAAACACGTGAACATACGTTGTATCCGGCTGAATATAGTTGTTCACATAGACCTTGACTAGGTAATCGCCTGGTGAAAACCCTGAAACGTAGCCAGCAAAGTCTTGAGGAATATGCCCATCATATTCTATCGCGTTTCCTAAAGTGAAGTTGTAGTTCACAGAAGTAGGAGAGGTCGCTCCACTGGTAAATGCAACAAGCACACCGTCGATGTCTAACAGCTCGATCGTTATAGGGCGAGGCCTCATCGTTCCCGTCATATCGTAGATCCATCCCCACTGAACCGGTTGTATAGGACACTTCGACCAGACTGTTCCAGATACCTCGGGACCAGGATATACGTAGAGATCAACTCCATCCAGCGATTGTCCAGCAAGTACTGACACAGAGCGGCTCATCTTAACCGGAGGAAAACCTGCGGCAGAAGCAGTCAAATTGTATGTTCCAAGGGCCACGCCATAAATCGTGTAGTAGCCGTTTGCGCTGGCATTGAAGTAAGCTTGAGCTTTCACGATCCTTCCCTGAGGCGTCACCCCTTCTGCTACGACTTTTCCTGGAACATTGACTGGAAGGCCGTAATAGTAGCCATAGTACTCGTTTCCGCCGTAGAGAACATGCCCTGAAATATATGCAGGGTTCAATTCGTCTTTGACAACGAGCGTTGGAAAATTCTTGGAACCTATTGAAGGCTCGAAAGGAGACCCCGGAAGACGCGTAAATATCTTGAAGAAGTAGCGTCCTGCAATACTTGGCGCTTTGAGATCGAAGACCTTCACCAAGTGCCAGCCAGCTGGAATGGCGCTTGTGAGAGGCGTCGAGATCGTTATCTTCCACCAATCCGGGCCAATAGCATCCGTAATCGGCATCTTCGAAACGGATATGAACTTGTAGTCGTTGGTAACGGTCGTCCAGATATTCGTAGTGTTTCCAGACGTTAGACCTCCGAACTCTGGCGGGATGTAGATTGAGATCGAGCTTCGAGGGCCGTTCAAAGTTATGTTGAAGAGCAGATCGCCAACTGTATTTGTTAGTATCGTGCTATTTGGATAGTCGTTATGTACTATAGGATCCTCAGCTGTTCCAAGATACCAATCAAACTTGCCGGGAGAAACTGTTGCGAGATCGCCAACGACCGCCGATGTCTCTTTTGGTTGGAGTTGAAGAACTGACAATGTAATGAGCAAGACCTGAACGAGTATTATTATCGTTCTTCTTCTGGCTCTCATTACAGTCAGCCCAACTGAGTGAAACACCTATTCTAATGGGTATGGTTAAGCTTTCGCAGAATGTCAACTATGTGAGAGGCATGCCTAGCCAGAAGCCTTATGGTCAGAGCGAATTTTACGCTCTAGCGATTAACAGTATCGCCGTTGAGCTAATCTCGAAATCTTCAGTGTTCTTCTTTACTTGTAGACTAAGTCGTTCTCTCTCACTCTTTCTTTGACTCTGAGACCTATCGACTGTCCAGCTTCTGCTCCTCGGACGTCTTTGTGCTCTATTTGCATCGATTCTACTACTTGCTCGAAGTTTGTACTGCTCCCTTTAATCAGAACTTTGTCGCCAACATTGATTGGCGCCTGTAGCTCAACTACTGCTACACTGATCTTGGGGTAATAGTGGGTCACTTTGCCTACAATCTTTTTCTCTTCTTCCATAATTCCACCTAATATTTGTTCTAAGCTAATTACTTGTATAGTTTTCTTTCTCTATAAAACTCTCTAGAATCTTGGCCTTGAGAAAAATGCTTGAGGAGGTCTTGCAAACAGCTGCCAACCAATCAATCGAGATGGAGCACCTGAAGATTTGTCCGTCTCCTGTATATTCGCAAGTAGAAAGCGTGCAAAAATGTGTTTTCAAATTTCCGTCAGTAGCAGACTTTTTGAATTATGAATGTTCGATTCGTCGTGCAAGTTCGCTGTCTAAGTCCAATTTCTTGCGAGATTGACCACAGCCTTCTCTACCAACTTGATATCATTCAGATAGACGAACTCATCCGCGCCGTGGAAGTTGCATTCAATACGATTCGTGCCGAAAGATATTACGGGGATGCCTTTTCTCGCAAAGAAGTGTCCATCGTTGCCGCCTAATTCACCGCATATCTTCAGTCTCTTTTTCGCTGCAGTACTTGCGGCTTTCTGGAAGTTACTCACTAAGGGATGTCTAGCATCAGTATAGTAGTTTGAGAATTTATGTTTCGGCAATTCTAGGGTCGCATCAATCTTATGTTTGGCCACAAGCCTGCTAAAGTAATCCTTCAAGTTTTGTCTCGCGGCACCGTAGTCTTCATCGGGACATACGCGGAGGTCGAAACGGGCTTCGCAGCGTCCTGGGATTATGTTCTCTTTTTCTCCAGCTTTCAATATCGTGAGTGAGAATCTTCCCCAGATGTATTTGTGCGGGGATCCCGGCGGTGCAAGGATTCTCGATCGAACTTTCTCCCGGATCTTCGAGTACTCTTTCAGATCATTCAAGAACGGTAGTGCTGCTTCTATTGCATTTCGTGTCTTGTGCGGGTATCCTGCGTGTCCTTGCTTTCCCTTAACGGTTATTATTCCCCACATGACACCGGAGGCTCCCACGCTGACCATTTCTGGAGAAGCGTCTAAAATCACCGTTCCGTCTCCGTCTATATACTTGTGATCTAGGAGGTACCCGATGCCAAATTCCCCTCCAACCTCCTCGTCTGGTGAAGCTACGAGAGACAGATTAATCTTCGATTGCTTTCCAAGGTAATGGAGCGCTCCGAGGGCTGCCACTATGGAACCCTTATCGTCAGTCGCACCTCTCCCGAAGGCCTTCCCTCTTTCAACCTTAAGTTTAAACGGATCACGCTTCCAGCCAACGCCTGGCGGAACAACATCATAATGCGTTACCAGTAGAATGGTGTTTCCTGCTCCTACATCAAGATCTGCAACTACACTTGGCCTCGGTTTCTTGTCAGGTGTCTCCTTAACCGCATCGTAAACTCTTGTCTTAAACCCCAGTTTCTTCGCTTCTCGCTCGATCAACATTGCGCATGAAGTGTAACCAACTTTGGTTTGTGCGTTGGTGTCTACTCTAACGAGTTTGGAAAGAAATTCAACTTCAGAAAACTTCTTCATCTTTTCTCCTCATGTGCTGCCTCATATTATCCTTATCTGATTTGAAGGTAGTTGGACCAATCCGATTCTGGGTTCGTACATGAATACTCCGAACTGATTGATTGTGGGGTCTATTACCAAAGCTACGACGTACGGTGAAAATTGTTGCAGCTTCAGTTGCGTATCAATATCGACATTTGACAGAAAGATTCCGTGACCGATGTGGGAGTGATACCAACCGACAATGGTTCCTTCAATCCTGCCCTTAAGAATGTCATCTGCAACCCTAGCTAATGCTTGAGGAAGCAAGACGGTGCCAGTGCTGTGTGCAGGACCATATCCGCTTATAGCATCTGTCACCCACAGTCCGTCCTGCGCCATCACCCCGATCAGTAGGCCGATCTTTTCGTCGGAGCTTCGGGTGTATGCGACAATCTTACGTAGAGCTTCATTCGCAATGTTAACTCCGAGCATGTTTGCCGCCTTTTCTCTTGAAGATGATTATCTGTCTTCGCTCTCAAGATTCAGAGCTTGCTTGAATATCTCCGGCATTCATGGTATTTGTCGTTTTTGGATGGAGTCATATTCGAATAATGGTTTTCGTTAAGTCGTCATGTCATAGCTTAGCGAGGTTCCTTTCGGTCACATGGAATTGGTATGATCACCTCTTGACGAAGCATTTTGCCGCAAATGCAAGTATGTCATAGCGGGATCTGAGACTGCTATTCATAACTTCATTCTTTGAAAATTGATCTCGAGATTGTCCTCTGACCACTCGAAGATAGGAACATTTCTTCTTAGTTTCTTGAATCTTTCGCTGAGCGCGTGAGCCACTATCGGTAAAGCTACAGTGGCATCTGAATGGCAAGTTACCTTCGGAGCATTTCTGCCGATCTTTCCCCAGCTTTGGGCTTCTTCGAACGTGCAGCCGCTCAATCCTCCCCATACAGGGATATCCGTGGTTATCTGTATGGCGTAGTTGTGGCTCTTGTTATGTCGAGTTTGATAGCTCGCTATCACTGCTGTTTGTTGAATGAAATTCTTTGGAGTGCCCCCGCCGATGAATATGACTCCTGTTAACTTGGACTTCTCTGTTATTCGAGAAGTTTCGTCAATGTCCTTGATCTCATTGATGACTATTCTTCTTCCTCTTCTTCTATTTGCGAACATTATTGAAAATCCGAGTGAACTGTCGCAAAGGGCTGGTGAGAATATTGGTACTCCAGCCTTGAAGGCGCTCACGAGAATTGAATCTTTCTCTCTGCACTTTTCACTTAGTATCTTGCCGAGCAGATAGAGGATCTCCCTCGTCGAGTATGGGAAATCGTCGATTAAGTTCGTGCAGAACTCCTTCTCTATCCAAAGATCTACTGCGTAAAATCTCTTCTCGTTTGCGAGGACGTCGTATATTCGATCTATTCTGTTTTTTCTGAGTTTCACATCGTCCAGTGAATCTGACCCGATGTAGTGTTTTCCTCCCAATGCTTCAAAACAATCGTGATAAAGGTTGGCTCCAGTCGTTACTACGGCGTCAACCATTCTGCGTCTTATGAAGTAGGAGGTTATCCGCCTCATCCCGGCCGGGACCATCGCACCCGCTAAGCCAAACCAAATGACGATGTTTCTCTTCTTCAGCATCTTCGACCAGACATCAACAGCCTGCGAGAGTCTTCTTCCTTGAAATCCGATGAAGCTCATTTCTCCAACAAGTTCATCGATCTTCTTATCCGGCCAAACTTCGATAGGAATCGTTGGGTATTTTAGAATCTTGCCTTTTGCCATTCTTATTCGATCATATGTTATCGAGTTCAGCATAAAAAATTTGACACTCGTCCCTGTATAATAGCGTAAGTGAGAAATTGTTCATTTTGACGCGTTGCGGTAGTTAAGTGATTTTGAAGAGTGCTTTGAAGATTTCTTCATTGGCTTCGTAGATCTTCTTGAAGACACGATAGTACTTGTCGTACAGTTGCTTGTTTTTCTTATTGGGACTTGTTGTCTCTGTGACATGCAGCCACTCGTTAATGACCGCGTAACTTTCCAATGTTCCTGTTCCGACTCCTGCCAGTAGCGCGTCTCCAAGCGGGGCGCCAGGTGCATCTGCAATGTAGATCATTGATATGCCGGTTAAATCGGTAAGAATTGTTCGCCACAGTTTTGACTTCGCTCCACCGTCGACTAGGATTGTTCTATTTAAAGGCATTCCTGCTTCTAATGCGGTTTCAATGCTATATCTGAACGCGTATGAGATTCCCTCAAGGAAAGCTCTAAAGATGTGAGCTGTTGTGTGATGCAATGTCAATCCGATTAGGCAGCTTCTTACGAAAGGATCCCACCAAGGTGCTCTTTCGCCAACCATCATATGTGGCAAGAATATCAATTGTTCGGAGCCGGGCGGAATCTTCTCAGCTTCTTCATCTAATATCTTGTAGGCACTAACATTCTTCTCTTTGGCTATAGTAACTTCAGTCTTTCCCAATTGATCTCTAAAATACCTCACACAGGCGCCAGCGGTAGTTACCCCCGCGAATGAATAGAGCTTCTTTGTGTCATCGGCCACATATGGGTAGTTTACAAGTTTCGGTGAGAGCCGCAAGGTGTCCTGAATGAACCCATTACACATGGATGTTCCTAGCATTGAGGCCAAATCGCCATCTTTCAGGGCGCCTACACTCAGCGCGGACACAGGGGCATCTATGCCGCCTGCGCAGACAGGTGTTCCAATATTCAATCCTGTAAGCTTCGAGCCTTCTTCATTTACTTCGCCGACGATGTCTTTAGAAGCCAGTATTTTTTCAGGAAAGAGGCTCCTCGGTATGCCCATGTCTTCCAGCATCGTATCGGACCATCGTCGCTTGTGAATATCGAAGATTCCTCCGTAGTTTCCAGCTGAACTGTAGTCTATTGAGAGTCTTCCAGTTAGTTTATGGATGCAGTAAGCATTTGGTGTTACGAATTGATAGAGCTTCTTCCAAGCTCTTGGTTCTTTGAATCTGATCCAGAGCATCTTTGTGAAACCGTAATATGGGTCAACTGTATTGCCGGTCACTTTGAATAGCTTCTTCTCACCTATGTTTTTGCGTACCCATTCAACCTCATCGCCAGCTCTCCTGTCCATCCATATCAAGCACGGTCGGATTGGCTTCATCTCCTTGTCGCATGGAACTCCGGATCCTCCGTACAATCCGCTAATACAGACACCTGCGATTTCTTTAGGAGCGACATGTGATTGTTCTACAGCCGATCCTATCGTCTTACAGACAGCGTTGAACCAAACATCAGGCCATTGTTCAGCCCATAATGGCTTAGGAGTGAGAACATCATACTCCTCGAATGTTGAGCTAAGGATTCTTCCTGAGGGATCAACCAAAACAGTCTTCGTCCCTAAGGTTCCTATGTCTGTGCCAATTAGGTAAGAACCGTCGGTCATTTTCAAAACTCCCAATTCAAGGTATGTATGATGGTGCATTTAAAACTGTCAAAGGGATGCGTGTCGATAGCGGTGTTTCAATCGATCTGTGGCAGAATGGAAAGTGTCTTGTGAGGCCGTTCAGGGTACTCAGGCCAAATGGTCGTCGGCGTGACCATTCTCTGTAGACGCTGCTAACATGATTAGGCATTATGGATTTAGAGATTGAGGAGGAGCCTATCGTTTCGCGTCTGTGGCATAGAGCGAAGGTGTCATGATTGGTACATGAGGTAAACTTTAAATATATCGCGATATATCTTAAGCGGCGCGATGCCCAATGTTTCCACGCACATTCCATATGTTCGGCTCTCTTTGGAGGCTTGGACGTTTAGTAGATAGAGGGGATCTCAAGTTTCTGGTGCTTGAGGTGCTGAAGGATGAACCCATGCATGGATATGAGATAATGAAATGCGTCGGAGAGAGGTTTTCGGGACTCTACATACCGAGCCCCGGTGTTGTTTACCCAACTCTACAACTTCTTGAAGACTTGGGCTATGTCAAGTCGACTCAGAAGAACGGGAAGAAGGTGTACTCAGTAACTTCTGCTGGTCGCAAGGCTTTGAAAGAAAAAGGCGATGTTATGAAACGAATTATGAAGGGAAAGGAGCACGGTGTCTACTTCAAGAAGTTTGCCTTCGGAAAGAATTTCGGAGACCTTGCTAGACTCGTCTTCAGAAATTATGAGGACTTGACTCCTGAGAAGATCGACGAGATCAAGAAGGTCATCGATGAAGCTAGATTGAAGATTCAAAGAATTGTCTTCGATTAAACGTCGATTTCGGTGAAGCGAAATGAATGAACGAGATTTCAGTGATAAAGACGACATTATTGAAGTCCAGAATCTAACGAAGATCTTTAACGGTTCTGTTAGAGCTGTGGATAGAATCGCTTTCAACGTGAAGGCAGGCGAGATTTTTGGTTTCCTCGGTCCCAACGGCGCAGGTAAGACTACCACGATCTTGATGCTATGTACACTTCTGAAGCCGACTGAGGGAACAGCTAAGCTTTGCAGACAGGATATAGTGCAGGAACCCGACATGGTTAGAAGCTGTATTGGCTATGCGCCTCAAGATATTTCAGTTGATGAAGATTTAACAGGTCTTGAGAACCTGAAGCTTCACGCTACTCTCTATCATATGCCGAGAAATTTAGCGGAAAAGAGAATAGCGGAGGTTCTTCAACTTGTCGACTTGGAAGATGCAAAAGATAGGCTTGTGGAAACCTACTCGGGCGGGATGAGGAAGCGATTAGAAATAGCGGAGGGGCTTCTTCATAGACCGAGAATTCTATTCCTAGATGAGCCGACTTTAGGACTCGATCTTCAAACAAGAGCTAACATCTGGGAGTATATCAAACGACTGAACGACGAATATGGTGTGACTATCTTCTTGACGACGCACTATATGGAGGAGGCAGACATGCTTTGCGATAGAATAGCTATAATGGATTACGGCAAGATCGTTTGTATTGGAATCGGTTCGGACTTGAAGGACCAAGTAGGTGGAGATGTTATTGAGGTTAAACTTTCTCAAACTTCTCCCGTGAAGGAGCAGGTCGTGAAGGATTTGAAAGAAGAACCCTTCGTTAAGGACGTTATGGTTTCTCCTGACAAGTTGAGTCTTAATGTCTTCGTGGATAGAGGGGAAACTGCTACACCGAAGCTCGCTGGATTTCTATCTGAAGCTGGTTTGGTCGCTAATTCCATTTCGATGCTACGTCCGAGCTTGGACGACGTGTTTCTCAAATACACTGGCAGACGTATTCGTGAAGATAAGGCATCTCCAGAGGAGTTTTGGCGTATGAGACGCGCACTTGGGAGGGCTAGAGCATGATAGCTGAAATGATCGCTATATCAAATCGTGAATTGAAGCATTGGTATAGAGCTCGAACCGCAGTTTTCATGTCTCTTATCCAGCCTCTGATCTGGCTTGGTCTCTTCGGAAACGCTTTGGGAAACGCTCCAATGCCTTTCCTATCTGTCTTGGGAGCGCCTAACTATCTGAGTTTCATGACTCCGGGAATAGTTGCGATGACTATGCTATTCGGAGGGACCTTCGCTGGCATGTCTGTGATATGGGATAAAAGATTCGGATACTTGAATAAACTTCTTGTCGCGCCGATCCCTAGGACGCCGATCGTTCTTGGGAAGATGATCTCCGCTACGATCAGAGGGATGATCCAAGGTTTGATCGTCCTGACGATAGCTATTGCTCTCGGAGTCACTGTGCAGACAGGGATTCTAGGGATAGTTCTTACAATGCTAATTACAGGGCTTTTCACACTCGGTCTTGCCAGTGTCTCTATCGCTGCTGCTACGAGCATGAAGACTCATGAAACCTTCTTCGCTTTCATCAACTTGATCAACCTGCCTCTAATGTTCATGAGTAACGCTCTTTTTCCAACAGCCTTTATGCCAAACTGGATGAAGTCTGTTGCCAGCGTCAACCCTTTCAGCTTCTGCGTCGAAGCTGTAAGAATGCTGATAATTGGAAATTTAGATTTGAGTAGAATGCTCTTTGATCTCGAGGCTCTTCTAGTCTTCACTATTGCGGCTACTTCTATTGGAATTGTCACGTTCAGAAGAATCACTAAGTAGCGTAGCGGTTATGAGGAACAGTAAAATACTGTACGCTTGATATTGCCAAATTGTCTGGAGGCTACTTTACGAGAACACTTACCATGCCCAAGCTCGGAGAAACTATGACTAGGGGTAAAATAGTGAAATGGCTTAAGAAAGAGGGCGACGCTGTGGAAGAAGGCGAGCCGCTCCTGGAGGTTGAAACTGAGAAAGTCGTGTTCGAGGTTACTGCTCCAATCAAAGGTGCAATTCGTAGAATCGCGGCCGTTGAAGGCGATAACGTCCGCGTTGAGCAAGCGATCGCTTTCATTGAGGAGTTACGCTAAAGCCTCCAAGAATATTCTCCTGCATTGAATGAGCTTCGGACAAGAGGTCCTGAAGCTACATATGCAAAACCGAGGTGTAGTCCGATCTCTTGATACTTCTTGAACTTCTCAGGCTTGATGTACTCTTCGACTTTCAATTGTCTCTCAGAAGGCTGTAGATACTGTCCCAATATCAGTATATCGCAATTGACAGACCGTAAGTCTTTCATAACACTTAGTATCTCTCGCTCTTTCTCTCCCAAACCCAACATTAACCCTGATTTAGTAAAAATTGCACCGTTGAGCACTTTGATCATCTTCAAAAGTTTGAGAGATCGTTGGTATGATGCTCCTGGACGCACTTGAGGGTACAGCCTAGGCACAGTTTCAAGGTTGTGTCCTATTATATCTGGATTAGCCTCAACTACCTTCTTCAAGGCTTCAGATGAACCTTTGAAATCTGGAATGAGGAGTTCAATCCGCGCTTCCGGATTCAAAGCCCTAATTCTTGTTACAGTGGATGCGAATTGTCCAGCTCCGAAGTCTTTCAGATCGTCTCGAGTAACTGACGTTACTACTACATGCTTTAGTCTCAATCTCTTAACAGCTTGCGCAACACGTTCACCCTCCTCAGGATCAGGAGGATGAGTTTGCCCCTTCTTGACAGCGCAGAACTGGCAGTTTCTGGTGCAAGTGTCACCAAGTATAAGAAAGGTAGCAGTGCCGTGGGCGAAACAGGTGCCGATGTTCGGGCAAAGCGCTTGGTCGCAGACAACATGTAAATTCAAATCGTCAAGTAGTCTCCGCATCTCCTGCAAAATCTCCTCTTTCGGAGCCTTGACTAGAAGCCAATCAGGCTTTTTGCCACTCAATGAAGACATCCCGTCAATTGTTCTAAGGTTATCTCATTCATTTCTACACCGAATGTTTCTCCGAAATACTTTGGGTACTTCTTCGCAACTTCATCGACGGTTACTTTTCTATCTAGTATTCTGCTCAACGACGTTACCCCTTTATCCCTTATTCCACACGGGTGTATCATCGCGAAATGATTCATATCCGGATCCACGTTCAACGCAAAGCCGTGCGTCGTAATCCAAGATTTGACCGTTACGCCTATTGCGGCAATCTTTTCGGTACTGTGCCATACGCCGACGTAACCTTGCACAATCTCGGTCTGTACAGCGTACTCTCGTTTCAGTAGTGCTACAATCGACTTTTCAATTCCATATAGATACAAGTGGATGTCCTTACCATGATTGGCGAGATCAATGATCGGATACCCAATTAACTGTCCCGGACCATGGTAAGTAACATCCCCGCCTCTATCAACCGTATACAGCCTAATGCCCTCCTTCTCCAAGATTTCTCTTGAGGCTAGAATATTCTTGGAGTTGCCGCTTCGTCCGATCGTGATAACGGGTGGATGTTCAAGAAGCAACAGTGTGTCTTCAATCCGATTGTCTATACGGGCTTCTGCAATATCCCTCTGCAGTTCAAGAGCATCTTCGTAACTCATTCTTCCTAATCGCACAAAGTTGCACCGGACGTCAGGAAACTTCATCAATCGCACGCCTCATTTCGATTTGTGTATGGATATGGACTCTTACATCACTCCTTACGAGAGTTGTTTTCTCAAATATAGTATCAAGAAGCACGCGAAAAACCCTAGGATAACCGGATATAAGAATGCGTCTCTGAAATTGAATTTATCTGCCAAGTAGCCTATGATCATAGGTGATAGACTTCCACCGATGAAACCTGCTGCTGCATTTATTACACCGAGAACTTTGGCTCTTGTTCTAGAAGACGTGTGATCGGAAACAGTTGCGAATATCACAGGGAAGAAGGCTGCTGTTGCCATAGCTTGAATCACCATCGAAGCTATCAATATAGGACCATAAGGCGCGAAGGCTACTCCTACAGTCGAGACGGCTGTCACCGCAACAACCGCGATCAGAACCTTGAATCTTCCAACTGCATCGGAGAGGAATCCTCCTACAAGCTGTCCGAATGCTCCTGAAAACCTTGTGGCGCCTACGAGAAATGCAGCGAAGGCGACATCCACTAGGAATACTTGCACCATGTAGATTGGAATCATTGAGAGTAGCCCCAAGTTGGTTGACCATATGCAACTGTTCAATAGAACTACTGTCGCGTAGAGTCTAGGAGACCACTCTCGGCCCTCATGCACGTTCTCACTCGCGCCTGGATCTGCTTTATACTTTGGAACCAGAAACAAGAATGAGACTATAGGGATGACTGCGAGAGCGAACCACGCCTGTATGCAGCCGGTCCATGCCAATGGTAAGATCATCATGCTGACGAAGAGAGGCCCGACGGCCTGCCCGATGGGCGCAGCTGTTTCATGAACTCCCATAATTGTTCCCCTCTTCCGCTTCTCATATTGTTGAGAAAGAAGTACAAGCCCCTGCGGCAGATATGTCCCGAGACCCAGACCTCCGACGAATATGAACACTAACATTGTTAGATAAGATTGTGAGATTGTGAAGAGCAACATACATACCGCCGTTAAGGCGATTCCGAAACAGATTATCCTTTTTGGACCGAATCTTGTTGAGTAGAGTCCTGACGGGTAGGCTGAGACCGCATACCCAAGGTTGAGAGCTCCGACGACAGTTCCAGCTTGCCAATTCGAAAGTATTAGTGAAGCTTGGATTGCTGGCAGTAGTGTTGGAACCATCATTCGGTACGAAAAATTCCAGAACCAAGTGAACCAGCATGTCGGCAATAGAGCATGTTCAGATTGCGCCATGAAGATCACTGAGAGCCTAGGTCCTTCAATTGCTTATCTTTTCGCTTTGAATAGGTCATAGCGGGAATAAAGATTGTGGAAAGCTGACGACCTAAAATCTTCCTGTTAAGACAATTCGTCGATTGCTCACAAGATGGATTCTCTCTGTTCTTCTCGTTAATCGGTCAAGCTGACTTCAATGCTTGTTCGGATCACTGAGACAAGATTATATCACTGAGGTTTCTGGTTTCCTCTGTAAACTTGAGAGCTTCCCAGAGATGGTCATTAAAGAACATAAGGGAATGTGGTGCGGTGGAAATAGTTCGAGGAATTCGCCTTCTTCCAGACTTCAGAGCGAATGTCTACCTACTATTAGGAGAACGTATCACATTAGTAGACACAGGATGGCCCAGAAACGCGAAGCGGATTCTTTCATACCTATCAAGTCTTGGATATGAGCCTTCTGATGTTTCCAATATTGTTTTGACGCACTGCCACATAGACCATTGTGGAGGTGCAGCCGAGGTCAAGGAGAGGACGAAAGCTACTGTTGCCGCTCACAGGAATGACGTAGGCTGTATATACGGTGTTGCGTCCTACCCCACACCGAGAGGCATATTAGGAGTAGCTCTCAGAATAGTGAAGCCATTCCTCAGGCTTCAACCAGTCGAGGTTGATCTTCCGCTTAGTGACGGAATGGAGGTTCCTAATTCTGGAGGACTACGCGTCATTTACACTCCAGGACATACCGAAGGAAGTATATGCCTCTACCATCCTAAGTTGAAAGTTCTGTTTTCAGGTGATACTGTCATCTGCGAAGGTGGAGAGGTTCGAGAACCCGCGGAATCTACTTCAATAAATCCGTCTGAGGTGAGGCGTTCAGTCAAGAAATTGAGTGCGTTGGACTTTGAGTCTATTCTCCCAGGACATGGAGCACCCATTGTTCACAATGCATCTTCTAAAGTTAGAAGCCTTGCAGCGAAGCTAGAGAGACGCGTATGTGGTGAATGCTAAAGACTGGGTTCAAAGGTTTCTTCTCAAACTTCTATATCCAAAGAATACGCTTAATGCCACCGATATAGCGATGCTCAAAAGAACGATAGTCTGGATTAAAGAGTCGTATCCTGTCCTCCAGGTTGCGACGACGAGTTTCGGCCGATCCACTATTATCTCGATCTGTGGGTCCACGCCAATTGCGTCGCCACTCCAGCTTTCGAACGCATACTCTTCCTGAAAGATTCCTGCAGTCTTCTTCAACGACTCTGGGCTTATTGCGATTCTTACTCTAGTGTTCTCATTGTGCCATCCAGCCCCTTCCGTTTCAGCATAGGACGAGTTCACTGTTACAAGATACTGTCGTATGTAGACAGGGCTGAGCGTTTCATCATCATTGATGTTAACTGTTATCCGGTTTGAGTTGGCATCGTCTTGCCAGTTTCTAAAGACTAGCCTCGAGCCTTCATCTAGGGGTGCGAATTCTTGAGTTTCAATTGTATGTACGCCAGGTTCAACTTCTGTCTGGGCCTTTCCTTCGCGATCCGTCCTGTAGGTTACATCGTCAACTGTGATTGAGATGTTGCTATAGCCAGTTTGGATCGAGAGGAGATGCTTATTGGAGATAGCTACTTCAAGAAGAATCGGTTTCGTTACGAAGATCTGGTCCTTGCTCCAAGTTATCACAATGGCTGCAAGCGACCAATTCTTCTCGTTGGAAGGCGCATACGCCGATTGAACATGTTCATCTACACCGTCTCCTTGAACAATCCTTTCTGATGCTGAGACTAGATTTTCGGATTCTATGTCCCAAAGAGCCGTTGCGATTCGTGTTTCTTCTCTAAATGAGTATTTGACTGTGACTTTCAGGTTCAGTAGCTGGCTTGGATGCGCCTTCTTCGGTGATTCAATGTCGGCTATGCAAGCTCCGCTTTGAGTGTCGAATACAGACGTAGAACCGGTCACTGCTTTAATTATAGCTTCTTCTTCACTCTTGAGCGAAAGAGTCTTCGACTTCTCGATGAATTTCACTGTTATGTGAAATGCGGTTGGATCGTAGATCCCCGTTTGTTCGCGGGTCCACACTTCATGTCCAGATTCGTTGAATAGATGCCATTCTTTGTGGTGCCATCTGCCGCCTATCCATCCATCGTCGGGCGCGTTTTCATAGTATTCTCGCCCTTGAGGCCACAGATCTTCACTCCATATTCTTCCATAGAGTAAGAGGATATTGGCTTGGATCTTTCGCGCATGAGCGGCGCTCTCGTAGAGGCTTGTTCCTCTCCAATTTTTCATCGGTTGGTTGACTCTTCCGCTTACGATTATTCCTCCATTCGGAGATGTCCAAGTATTCCTGTCTCGCACAGCAAGCTCGTATCCTACGACTGTGCCGCCAGTAGAGTATCCCACCAGGTAGGAGTATGTGTATCCGTTTTCCCTTATCCAGTCATATATTTCACGGAGAAACTTGCTATTGTCATAGTAGGAAAGGACACTGACTCTTGACTTGGCCTCATAGACGTATTCAATGTCGGGACCTTTGTACAATGCGAGGACGCTGTATTGGGTTGAGAGGTCTTGAATGTAGCGCATTGTGTTGAAGGATTCTAAATAGTACGGGTTAATTGTAACGTGATCGGCGAACGCTTTACCTCCACCCAACCAGACTAGACAGGTGTCGCTTCTAGAGTTCTTCCAGTAGTACCACTCTGCTCTTCCTATCAAGAGGACAGTTGGCGCAGCTTCAATCTGATGAAATCCTTGGGAAACCACTATTGAAAATGTGAAAAGCAGCAGTAAGAATGTGGCGGCGGTTTTCATTTCCGTTCCTTCTTCATATATGCGACTGTCCAAGTGACTGCGGCGACGACTAAGAGAAGGCTGATGATGTAAACTGAACTATAGTCTATTCTCCAAACAGCCGATACCTTCTTTAGGCTATCCATGACAAGACTTGAGGTTCGATTGGATGATGTGGAGTCGCCGCTCCACTTCTCAAACCTATACCTCACGCCTAGAATCCATGTTAGGTCTCTTGCAGGAACGGATTCTGGGACAGTATAAGTGGCTGTTGAATTGACATCGTACCAGCCTGCGCCGTAGCATTTCTCATATGGTGATTCAACATTCAACCGATATTGCGTGGTGTATATGGCTTCTAGAACGATAGGTTTGTTGACTAGTATCTTTCTTGAGTTCAACGTAAAGCCGTCGTTCCATTCGCTAAAGAGCATCCGAGCGTTTTCTGTGAGCTGAAGTATTGGTTGGGCTTCAATTGCATGGGATCCCGGCGAGACTTCTGTTCGAATAACACCTTCAGAATCGCCCGTGTATTCTCTTCCATCTATTCTGACGTGTATCCTCTCATTCGGTACCTTAACTATGAGGTCTAGTCTGTTCGTTACGCCTATCCAGAATGATTTTCTTCCGTCCGGATCGTCTAGAAGCCAGTTGTAATTGAACCAGTAACGCGTTATCGCCTCCAAATGCCATGTCTTTTCGACTGGTGGCGCAGTCAGGTTGAACGAGTAGGTCTTCACATCGCTCCCTGTGAGATAGTATCTGATGCAGTCGAGAGTGGCAATTTCTTCTGGGTCTTGGATACCTAAGTCAGCTATGGTCCAGTTAGGGTAAACATATTGAATAGTGACATTGACACTGAATAGCTGGTTTACCAGAACCCTTTCAGGGTATTCTATGTGAACTATTTTGGCACTGGGCATAACATCGGCATATGCCAGTTCTTGAGGGGCACAGAAAAATAGCGGGAGAATGGAAAGAAGCAGAACCACCAGCGTCCTCGTCATAAGAAGTCACCTGAAGTCAATGTGATGCCAGCATAGTCCTCACGTTTATAGCTCTTACTTACGACCGTTCAGTGCTACCCCTTAAAGTAAAGAGCGCTCTACAGCCAAGCATCCCTCAGATAATCGACAACTTCCGAATCGTCTAAATCATACCATTTCAAGTATGCGTCTGCTACTGCGAAAAGGAAGCCGCTTCTAATGTTAAGGCATATGATCTCATCGGCGTAAGATGAAATCTTCTCCAGTGCGCCAAGATGGGCTGTGGGAACTGCGACTACGATTCTCCTAGGTTGATGTCTTCTAACGGAGAGAATCGCAGCTTTCATCGTGTAACCTGAGGCTAAACCGTCGTCAACAATTATGGCAATCTTCTCTTTCAGATCTGGAAAGGGTCTGTCTCCACGAAATTTTCGCAGTCTCTCCTTAATCTCTCCCATTCTTTCCGATGCATATGTGTCGATCTCTTCCTTCGTTAAGCCCAGTTCTTCCACCACCGGCTCGTTGAGGACAATAGTTCCATCCGTTGTCAAGGCGCCGAAGCCTGCTTCTGGGTTATATGGTATCGGCAGCTTTCTGACAACTATTAGATCTAACGGTAGTTGAAGGTCAACAGCTATCCTGTATCCAACTGGAACTCCGCCAGCAGGTATAGCGAGAACAATCGCGTCTTCTCCTTTATATTTCCAAAGCTTCTTTGCTAAAAGTTCTGCAGCGTGAATTCTGTCTTTGAAGACATATCTTCTGGATCTGAGGCGCTCATCATCTACTACTTTATCGAAAGAGAAGTGTTCAGTCATGGCGTTTTCAACTTGGATCTCTTACGCTACAGCCATTTCTCAATTCTTTCCACGTCTTGACTCAGCTTCCTTAAATCAGAGACTTTCACGCCTACGAGTCTAATCTTTCTGGGTTCGTTCTCAAATTCTGCCAGCAGAATCTTCACTGTTGCCATTATCGCTTCCTTGTCCTGCGTATGGCTTGGGAGGCTCCTGCTTCTTGTGAAGGTCTCAAAGTCTTCGAATCTAATCTTCAATGTCACCGTCCTATACTGATATTGCATCTCAGTTAGTTGTCTGTATAGGTCCTCGGCCTGTGATCTTAGAGTCTCGAGGACTAGATTTTGATCTTCTGTGTCTTTTTCGAAAGTATGTTCTAGACTGAAGGATTTCGGCTCCTCAGCTTCTTGAACTTCAATATAGTCTATCCCGTTGGCGACCTCCCATAGGTAGATGCCGAATTTTCCAAATATTTGAGCTAAATCTTCCTTGGGATAGCGTGCGACTTGCCCAATCGTTTCCAGTCTGAAACGTTTGAGTACGCTGTAGGTTTTCTTTCCAACTCCGATAATCTTGGTGACTGGGAGGGGATCTAGAAACTCTCTCACTTGGTTGGGTTCAACTATCGTCAGCCCGTCTGGCTTTCTGAAGTCTGAAGCGATCTTCGCAACTGATTTGTTTGGCGCTACGCCGATAGAGCATGTGAGTCCTTCCTGGATGTAGATGGCGTCCTTTATTTTGAGAGCGAGTTCTTTCGCGCTTCCATATTCTTTCACTTTCTCAGTGAGATCTATGAAGGCTTCATCTATTCCAACTCGTTCAACCTTGTCAGCGTACTGTTTCAAGATCTGTTCGATCTTGTCGGAGGCCTTCTCGTACAGTGGCATGTTTACCGGCAGGTAGACTCCATTCGGGCACAGCTTGTAGGCTTTTGATATCGGCATTCCAGATCTTACGCCGTACCTCCTCGCTTCATATGAACAGGTTGAGACAACTCCTCTTCCAGTTCCCGCCTTCGGATCAGCACCTACTATGACCGACTTGCCTTTGAGACTTGGATTCCGCTGTATTTCAACAGAGGCGTAAAAGGAGTCCATGTCTATGTGAAAGATTATTCTAGGCTTTGTTGCCAACCCATATTCCCGAAACTAATCTAGTTGAAGATGAGCGTTCAAGATAAAGATTGAGAAGCTACATGTTGTAAATCCCGAAGCTGTCTCGGAGTTCTCTCTGCCGAGGATAGCCCTTGAAAACAGAGTAAGGGGTGCCCAAATGAAATTGGGTGCTAAAGTAAAAAATGGGGGCTCTATTTACCTTTGGGCTTCACATAGGCTTCTCTTCCCTTGACTTGAACCTCGTAGACTGGAACTGGCTTCAGTTCAGTGACGCCCACTGGAACGTACAAAGCAGTTCCTGTCACTAAGTCGTAAGTCGCGTGGTGGCAGATACAGGTGACAGAAAGGCCTTCGAGGATGCCGTGTGAGAGTTCAGCGTTAAGATGTGTACAACGGTTCCCTATAGCGTATAGCTTTCCTTCAACGTTCGCGACTAAAATTTCTTTATCGCCCACAACCGCTTTCTTCATTTTTCCTTTCGGGAACTGTTTAACGGTCCCTATCTTCGCAACTTCACTCAAGAGAACTCCTCCCTATTATTCACAAAGTATTTTGTTGAAGTTGTATTTAATTCCAACAGGCAACTACTATCCAGATGAAGTCGTGCTCCCTAATACTGTTCAAGGATAAGAGAGATGGCTGAATCCTCTCTCAACTTCTCCTTCTTTCAGCGGGCCTTTTATCCCCAAGACGCCAGTCAGCTTCTTGATCACTTTGATAAGTGCATCTTCTATTTCATTGGCGCATTTCTCGTACTGTTCGATCGGTTGACCAACAGGATCTTCCACGTCAGGGTTGTCGTCGTCTCCAGCATACTCTTTCAAGGTAAACGTTTTCGCTGCAGCGTCAGGAAGCATGTTTATTATAGCTTTCTTATTGCGCCTATCCATCGCGAGGATTAGGTCTGCCCAATCTATCAATTCAGGCGTTACTTGTTTTGCTCGGAATCCGCTTAGATCTACTCCTCTTCTACGCATAACCTCAATCGTCTTTCTCGAGGCCGGTGCACCGTCGTATATGCCTGTGCTTGCTGATGTGACGGCTATCTCTTTGGCTTTCGAGTTTTGGCTTCTCGCTAGGATCCGCTTGAACAGATATTCAGCCATCGGGCTTCTGCATTGATTTCCTAGACAGACGAAGAGAATCCTCTTGATAGGTAGATCCAACAGCTGCAGCTCCTCTGGTGGCTGGCGGAGAAGGTTCAATCGACTTAGCTAAATGTTTTGTTAAATCAACTCGAAATAGACGCGTCTATTGTTCTTTCCCTTGTTTTCAGCTTTCACGAATTTGATTTGCCCAACCTCTTTCAAGTTCTTCACGTGTGTTCCGCCGTCCGCCTGTTTGTCTACACCTTCGACCTCGACGATTCTGAGGATCGGGATATCAGGCGGCGCCGCTTCAGCCAGCTTCACCATACCAGGAATCTTTAATGCTTCTTCTCGAGGAAGGTCGTAGCACTTAACCGGAACGTCTTGCGTCAAGACTCTGTTTGTCATCGCAACATACGTTTGGAATGCGTCTCTGTCAAAGTTCTCTAAGTTGAAGTCGAATCTTGTTCTGTCTGTTGCCAGTTCATTCCCTGTGATTAGAGCTCCTGTCTCTCGGGATAGGATGGCAGCGAGTATGTGTGCTGCTGTGTGACTTCGCATAAGTTTGTAGCGTCTATCCCAATCTAGGACGCAATGAACTCTGTCTCCTTCTTTAAGTCCAGGTTTGTCGACTTCGTGGGAGATTTCCCCTCCGAATTTTCCCACGTAAACGACATTGAATTCATCTAGCCCTCGAATGATCTTGCCGTTGTCCCATGGTTGTCCTCCGCCTTTGGGATAGAAGATTGTTTGATCAAGCACCACGTACTTGTCTTCTTTGACTGATGTGACCGTGGCATCGCATTCTTTGAGGTAGCTATCTTCAAGATAAAGAGCCTTCGCCATTCTTTCACCGACTGATTTCAATTTTGATTGAGAGTACAGTATTATTCTTTTCTCTTCCAAGTTACTGGTGGACAAGACTTATTGGATGTTTCTTCCGTTCATTTCATTGCGGATAGACTTGGGCAAGTGCAAAGTTTGCGGCGGCTCGGGGCGCTCAGTCACGGTTGGGCTTGGTGTATGCTTACGTTGTATTCGTGAGCGTCCTGAAGATGCGTTGCATGTTACTGAGGTAGCTCACATTAGGGCTAGGGAGTCATATGGGCTTCCGGGTTTCCCGCCCAAGTCAGAAGGAGGAGTTCCATGCGGAGTCTGCTGGAACGACTGTAGAATTGGATCCGGTGAGGTTGGGTTTTGCGGTTTAGTCTCAAACGTTGAAGGTAGACTTGTGAGACATGGTGGCACAGCTTCGAACGGTGTTCTTGAATGGTATTATGATCCGTTGCCTACCAATTGTGTTGCATGGTGGTTCTGTCCAGGATGCACAGGCGCTGGCTACCCCAAGTATTCTTGGAGTAATTCTAGGCCTGAATATGGGCACTCAAATCTCGCGGTATTCTATGGAGCTTGCTCTTACGATTGCCTCTTCTGCCAGAACTATCATTTTCGCCTCTTGTCAGCGAAGAAGGAGCCTACAGTTTCGGCTGAAAGCCTTGCTTCAAGGGCTTCTGGGAATGTTTCATGTATCTGCTATTTCGGTGGGGACCCATCCCCTCAAATGCCTCATGCTATTCGAACAAGCGAACTCGCTATTGAGAAGGCGAAAGCAGACGGACGGATCATGCGGATCTGCTGGGAGACGAACGGTTATATGAAACCGCAGTTTCTTGAGCGCGCGGTCGAACTTTCACTTGAGAGCGGCGGAAACATCAAATTCGATTTGAAATGTTGGGATGAGAATCTCGCGAAGGCGATGTGCGGGGTCTCGAATAAGCCTTCGCTGGAGAACTTTAAGACTGTCGGCGAGAAATTTTACAAAAGAAGATCTGAGCTTCCAGTTTTGACTGCGAGTACTCTACTTGTGCCTAGTTACGTGGACGTTGACGAGATTAGAAACCTCTCATCATTTATCAGCGGCATAGACGTTTCGATACCGTACACTCTGCTCGCTTTTGCGCCGAACTATGAGATGTATGACATCCAAACTACGAGTCGGAAGCATGCGTACGAATGCCTTGAAGCTGCGAGGGAGGAAGGCTTGCAGAACGTTCGGCTAGGGAATTCTCAACTTCTCTCTTGAACAGTTTAGTATGGTAGTTGCTTCTTTAGGTAGTCTGCATATTCTTTGAACTTCTCACTTTCAGTTGGTAAGAAAGTCTTATTTTCGGATCACTGTCAACTAATTAGTCAGCTTTGTAAATTCACGATGCAGTTCGTTCAAAAAGAAATCCAGAAACCGGAAAGGAAATAGTGGGTGAGTGTTGGGAATGGGAGAATGGCAGGCTCAGCAGTCGAGATGGATTCCGCAACTTCCAACTGGAATAGTGCGTGAAATTCAAAGGAAGAAGATAGGTGTTGACCCTCCACTTCAAGCGCATCCCGAATTTAAGGTCAAGGTGTGGGATGATGCGCACCAGTTCTATTCAGCGTTCGCTAGGGATATGACAAAGCGGGTTCTAGCAGCTTTCTTGGAAAAGCGTGAGATCTGGATGATTGCGCCCACTGGACCTGTTCCCCAATGGGCGATTTTCGCCAAGAATTTGAATGAGTATGGTCGACTCTTACAGAATTTCACTCTGGACCACGTGAATATAGTGATGATGGACGACTACGCTGATCCGCAAGGGCGGACGCCTTCGGTGGATCTGTTGGGGAGTTTCCAAAATACAATTCGTGTCAACTTCTGGGATCAGGTCGATAAGAAGATTCGAATGCCTTGGAATCAGATTCTTTTCCCTACGGGCGAGCTTGTGGAGGAGATTCCTCAGAAGATAATCGATGGCGGAGGGGTCGTCGACGTAGTGTACGGCGGCATAGGTTGGGGTCTTCACTTCGCCTTCGTCGATCGTGAAGCTTTTACCTCAAAACGATGGGCCAATAGTGACCTCGCAAAATGGAAGAAGCTTAGAGTCTTGAAGGCAATCGAACTTGATGCATCAACGATCTACCAGAATGCGCTCCACACTTGGGGGAGCAACCAATGGGCTGTTCCAAGTCATGCAAACACAGTTGGACCGGCCCTAATCCTCGGCGATGAAGAAATTGAGGTGAAATACAGGGACTTCTGGTGCGACGGCCTCTGCGCTGGACCGGAGATGACATGGCAACAGATGGCTGTTCACGTCGCATTGTACGCCGATCCTAACCCAGAATTGCCAGCAACATTTCTCAAAACTCTGCCGGGTGAGGTGAACGTCATGACGCCCTTAGATCAGCCGATAAGCATCGTACCACGATAGGCTGGTGTCAAGCTAAGGAAAAGGCCACTTGTAGCTTGAAACTTTTTTTGGCATCGTGAAGAAATTGTTCTGTCGTAAAGGTCATATGAACTAATAGTTGCTAGTTTTATCGATCTTCTTGATGACTTTTTTGTATGGCTCGTATGCCAATCTTGGCCGTGGATCGAACTTGAGGTAAAGCTCTAAGTAGCGTCCTTTTACTTTCCTGTCTTCCCTTTCCTTAACCAATCCTCTTATGATTTCGTGTTGGGATTTGAATTCCATAACAGAGGCTTGTATTCTCTTCTCGACCTCTTCGTCAGCAACGATGGCTATGTTACCCCTCAAGTTTACGGGCCTGTTGTTGACTAGAGAATCCTCTGGGGAGAAGTCGCCCCAAATGCTGTATTTAAGGTACGTCTTTATTCGAAACGGTTCACCTATATCTACTAGGATAGGGTCTCCAACTTGAGGGCCGTCATACGAGCCTATACAGGAAGCGGCTTCGTGGTCTAGGTGCTCTCTATACTCGTTCGGGATTATCATCCTAGTCGGCTTTATCTTTCTTAAAGCGCATAAGGTCCTCGATGTTGTGCCTTTCTCATTTTTCGGGAGGAAGAGTCCGATAAATCCTCTTAGGCTGAAATCCGGGTAGTCGAACCTAGTTATATTCGCCTCCTTCAACCCAAGCTTCTGGTACGCATTCAAGGATTCTGTTTTCCTTATTTCGACTATCTTGTCCTTCTGATCAGGTCTGCTATACCCGGCGCAACCATTGCAGAATATTAGTATGTGGGCCTGTGCGCCAGCGGCGAGAGTGTAAAGCAGTAGATATCCTGCGCCTAAGAGCGCGTCGTCGTCATGGGGGCTTAGAATTGCTATCCGTTCGTTTTCAGGCCGCCATCCTTCGAATATCAGATTCGGATCTCTGCTCTTCACCTTTCTATTCAAATCGTAGAAGCTAAAGTTCGAAGCGCTTATTCCAATACGCAAGCAAAGTCACCGTTTAACGGTCAAAAATCGTTGCTTATAAAAACTTTCTAATAGATTCTATATTCGTCTGCTGATCCGTCGCATCCAGATTAGCTGGCGTACTCATGCGAGTCTGCAGACCTTTCAAGTCTTCTATCAGTGCTTGGGCTAAAGTCAAGAAGACATATAGGCGAGGACTTGGCGTTTCAACTTTATCATATTCGCTACCGGGTTCAAGGAAGGCTGTTCAGATGAAGGATATGCCTGATATCGAGATCCCTCGAAGCGCCGAGGTTGCATTGCGCCAATTCACTGACTACTTCAAAGGCTTCGAAAAGGTTGAAGCGGTTAGACGGATCTTCGGAGAGAAGACTGAGGAGGTGCTTTGCAACCTGAAGGTTGAGTTCTTCTCCTCGAGATGGGGATACATGGGAGTGAGCGATAAGGATGGCCATTTGATGGTGAGTACATACTACTTGAAGCATGGCGACGCCAAAGAGATCTATTTGGATTTGATTCATGAGTTAGTTCATGTGAAGCAGTTCATGGATGGCGAGGAGCTGTTTGACGACAGTTTCGAGTATGTGGATAGGCCGACTGAGATTGAGGCGTATAGGCTTACGATTGAGGAGGCTAGGCGAATAGGGATGAGCGACAAGGAGGTCTACAACTACTTGAAGGTTTACTGGATGAGTGACGCTGAAGTTGCCAAGTTGGCTGAGAAGCTGGGAGTAAGCCTACCGGCTAAGATTTCTAGGTCTCGATGAAGAAAGGTGTGGTTTAGGTTCGCTATCGCTATCCTCTAACATTCTTGTTCAGTAGTTCTCACACCAGACCTCGAAGAAGCTTTGGGGATGTGCGCAGGCTGGACACTTGGAAGGGGCTTCAGCGCCCTCATGAACATAACCGCAGTTCCGGCATTTCCACTTTATCACTGAACTCTTCTTGAAGACTTCTCCACGTTCTACGTTGGCTGCGAGTTTGAGGTATCGCCTCTCATGGTAGCTCTCGACTCTGGCGACTCTTCGGAAAGCTTCGCTAACATCTCTGAAGCCTTCCTTCTCAGCCGCTTCAGCGAAATTGGGGTATAGGGTTCCCCACTCCTCCTTCTCCCCTTTTGCAGCGGCCTTCAGGTTCTCAAGCGTAGTGCCGATTACTCCTGCAGGATATGTGGCTGTGATCTCCACTGGGCCGCCGACGAGGAATTTGAAGAATATCTTCGCATGTTCCTTCTCGTTTTCAGCGGTTTCTTCAAAGATGGCTGATATCTGCT
>Ga0209725_1000086_pt1 | contig 53038 bp, 54 predicted proteins | sample I18A1metaG_FD_184145 | JGI IMG/M metagenome (GOLD analysis project Ga0209725, IMG submission 184145) | Lake sediment bacterial and archeal communities from Gulf of Boni, Indonesia to study Microbial Dark Matter (Phase II) - ​I18A1 metaG... | ecosystem: Environmental > Aquatic > Freshwater > Lake...
GGAGAGGTTGTGGGATATGCTGTCGCAACCACGACAGGAAGAGACGGTCACATCGTCTCGGTGGCGGTAGACCCAGACCATCGGCGACAGGGAATCGGCACCCGACTACTCTCCGCCACGATTCGTAGACTGATAGAAGACGGAGTTGGCCAAATCCATCTTGAAGTGCGAAAGAGTAACGGAACAGCCATTGCATTCTACGAGCGAATGGGGTTCCGAATACGCTCGGAGATCAAGCGGTATTACTCGGATGGAGAGGACGCGTGGGTGCTCGTGCGATCCACAGAGAGGGCTCCAACAACGGTTGATGAAGGAGGCTAGCACACCTGAAGTCCGTCAAGCTCTTCCTGCTCGACATAAACGATACAACGACTCATGAAGGATCCGAGATCCGCCTCTGGGGAATCGACGATCACGGCAACGATGTTCTCGTAGTCGACAGAAACGTTCGGCCGTACTTCTACGTGATTCCGCGAGGGACCTCCTTCGACAATATACGCGAAGTATTGGTCTCATCGAAGTCCGGTTTCCGAGACATTGCTGACGTCTCAGTTGAGGGCAGGAAGATATTCAGTCGAGAGGTGAAGGCGGTCAAGGTCGTCTGTAAGTCGACCAAAGCGCTCGGAGAGAATGCCAAGCGTCTAACGAAGGAAACAGAGGTCGAGCAGGTCCTTGAAGAGGACATACGATACTCTTGCCTGTATTTGCTTGAGACGGGAGCGGTGCCTTGTCAGTGGTGTCAACTGCAGGTTAGGGAAATCGGCGTCTCCGAGGCCTCAGTCACGAACACTTATGCAGCCACGTCCTCCCCGACTGCAACTCCCGTTGACGGAATACCTGAGCTACGCATAATCGCGTTCTCATGGATGGCATTTGGAGAGAGGAGTTCCCCTAATGCAGCAAGAGACCCGATCTCGGTCATCGCTGTGGCTAGGAACGATGGTCAAGAGAGGACCTTCGTCCGATCAGATCTGTCTGATCGTGACGTGATTGTTCGATTCGTGGAATTTCTGAAGAAGTTCGACCCACACATAGTTGCCGGTTTCGAAAGCAACAGGGTCGGATGGCCATATCTGATGGAAAGAGCGAAGCTGTCAGGGGCTTCGCTCGACGTAGGCCGAATTGGCTCGTCGCCGCACATGAGCGTCTACGGGCACGTCTCGATCACAGGCAGAGTAAGCATGGACGTGTTCAACTATGCTGACGAACTTCCTGAGGTCAAGGTGAAGACGATCGAGAACGTAGCGGAGTTCCTTGGCATTACTGTAAGCACTATTCTCCCCGACGAACTCGAGCTATCCACCGCGTGGAGCAAATCTGACAGCAGACACCATCTGGAAGACTGTACCTTGAACCGGGCACGAGCAACACTCGAGATGGCCAAACGATTCCTCGAGTTTGGGATTGAGCTGTCCTCATTGACCTGTATGCCGCTCGATCAAGTGGCGGCTGCGGCGGTCGGCCATCGGGTAGATTTGTATCTGATGAAAGAGGCTCACACGCAAGGGCATCTCATTCCTCATCGCATCGAACGGCCCTACATGCGGTATCAGGGTGCAATCGTGCTTGAGCCACAGAAAGGGTTGCACGAAAATGTGGTTGCACTCGACTTCACTTCAATGTATCCTAACCTAATGATTCTCTACAACTTGTCACCGGACACATTCGTTCCGATCCACGAAGAGATCGACTCTGACCAGTGTTGGCTCATTGAGGGACCGGGGCATAGGTTCAGGAAATCTCCTCCAGGCCTCTACAAGAGGGCGCTAACGAATCTCATCGCCTTCCGCAACAGCGTGAAAGACAAGCTGAAGAGTGCCTCACTTTCCGACTCCGAAAGGCGCATCCTTGCAGAAAGGGAAAGAGCCGTCAAAGTGATCACGAATGGCTGCTATGGCTACGCGGGTTGGCCGGGCGCTCGATGGTACGTACGCGAGGTCGCGGAATCCGCTGCGACCCTCGGGCGATTGAGCATCTCAAGAGTAATACAACGATGCAGAGACGTAGATCTGACCGTGATCTATGCGGACACTGACGCCGTCTTCGTGAACCATGACAAAGACAAGGTGGACGCGCTGCTTCGTTGGGTGAGTGAGAATCTTCACATGGATATTCGCCCAGACAAGATGTATCAGCGCGTGCTATTCACCGAGGCGAAGAAGAAATATGCGGGCCTTCTCGTCGACGGCACAATCGACATTGTCGGCATGGAAGTCGTGCGAGGCGACTGGTCGGAGATTGCACGAGACATACAAGAAAGGGTCATTGAGATGATCCTGACGGAAGGTTCACTAGACAAGGCCAAAGAGTACGCGCTGACCGCAATCAGTCAAGTCAGGCGCGGCAAGATCGAGCTGCAAGACTTCATCATATGGAAGAGCCTGACGAAACCCATCGAAGAATACAACGTGAGGGCGCCACACGTCGAAGTCGCGAGGAAGTATCTCACCTTGGGTAGAGAACTAGTTCCAGGCGACAAGATCGGCTACGTCGTGACAACCAAAGGCACGAAGCTGCATGAAAAGGCGCAGCCCTACTTCGCCGTTGCTCCTGACCAAGTCGACAGGGAGTATTACATCTCAAACCAGGTGGTTCCGGTGGTTGCGCGAGTACTGGGAGTTTTCAATATCGGTGAAGACCAACTGGTCTCGGGAGAGCAACACTCGCTGACCTAGCTACGTACCATCGAAATCTGAGAGAGTCATTACTCTGACTTCAGACGGTCTCTTCGCGACCTCAGACAGTCGATCACCGATCACGAATCTGATCTTCTTCTGATCCGCGACGTCGAGTATTCGCTGCGTTATCACCCCATCGAAGATCAAGATCTGCGCCCCATCAATTGATGGCAATTGGCTCGCAAGGTCGCTAACTGGTAGATGAACGATCTCTTTCCCAGACTCGTCGAACACGGAGGCTTCCAAGGTCCCTCTCAACTCCTGCGCCTTCGCAGCAACAGTCTCAGGAAGAGTCGGTCTCGCCCCCGCGGTCGGTTTCGCTTCGGGTTTGGCTCCATATGGTGCGCGGTCTCGTAGTGCTCTCATTATCTCCTTGGGAGTGAGTTCTTCAACCTCTTTGCCAGGGGGAGCCCTGGTCAGGTAGTCGAGCTCGGCAACTTGGTCAAGTTCTTTCAGTATGAGGTCTCCGCCTCTATCTCCATCCAGAAAGGCCGTGACCTCCTTGTTCTTGGAGAGTTCTATGATCGTCCGGGGGATCTTCGTGCCTTCAATGGCCACAGCGTTCTTGATCCCGCACCTGAGGAGATTAAGGACATCTGCTCGTCCTTCGACAACGATCACCGAACCACTCTGATGAACATCGGGACCTGCCGGGAGCTTGTCGGGGCCGAATTCCACAATCTCAGCAGATCGAATGGCTCCCGAAACTTCCTTGACCATTTCGTCGGTGCTCGGGGAGACCTCAATTACCCATTTTCGCAAGATTTCCTTGGCTTTGTCTAGAATGACTTTCCTCTTCTCCTCGCGGACATCGTCTACCTTGTCGAGAATGACCTTCGCAGTGCATGGGCCGATTCGGTCCACGCTTTCGACTGCTGCCGCTATTATGGCCGTGGAAACCTTGTCCAGACTCGACGGAATCGTTATGGTACCCGTTGTCCTGTCATGTTTTGATTCGAGTTGGATTTCTATTCTTCCTATCCTTCCACTCTTCTGAAGCTCTCTCAGATCTAGATCAGGCCCGAATAGGCCTTCAGTCTGCCCGAAGATCGCGCCGATCACGTCGGGCTTCTCAACCACTCCCTCCACGTCGAACTTTGCCAACACGACATACTTCGTCGTGGATGCATACTGACTATCTGTTCCCAATTGACAGTGAACCTCCACCGACAAGCGCGAGAAGCCATACTAGCCAAACCACTGCTCCTCCGAAGTGTACGCTCTCACGTGAATCACCTACGTGCGGTTTGAAGGAAAGCGAAGTTTGCAAGCGCTTTCGCGCGTCAGCTTGAGATTTCCCTACTCACACGACTCCTGATAAACGTTTTCTCGAACAAAGACAAAGTACGCTCCAAATCGACCGTTGAGACGTGAAACGGTTTTAAGATGATGCTGTCTTCCCCTTACGCTGCAGGTGGAAGATAGTGGCTGTCAAGGTCGGGATAAACGGTTTCGGCAGAATAGGAAGAGCTTTTGTGCGTGCAGCCAAGCGATCCCAGCCAGATGCCGATATCGTCGCGATCAACGATGTAGCAGATGCAAGAACACTCGCACATTTGCTGAAGTATGATTCAGTATTTGGCAAGATCGACGCCGACGTAAAGTTGGTTCCAGAGGGTTTCTCGGTTGATGGGAAAGAGATCAAGGTCCTTTCGCACAGGGATCCGGCTGAGCTGCCTTGGTCAAAACTAGGCGTGGACATCGCTCTGGAATCCACGGGCCTGTTCACCGACCGAGATGGTGCTTCAAGGCATCTCAAGGCCGGCGCGAAGAAAGTCCTCGTATCTGCGCCAGCGTCGAACCCTGATGTCACAATTGTGCCAGGCGTCAATGACTCGAAGTATGACCCTAAGAACCATCATATCGTCTCACTTGCTTCGTGCACAACGAACTGCGTCACACCAGTCGTGAAAGTTCTCCACGAGAACTTCGGAATTCTACGCGGATTGATGAGCACAGCTCACGCCTATACGAATGACCAGAGGATCCTTGATCTGCCTCATAGAGATCTTAGGCGTGCTCGTGCAGCAGCTCTATCGATCATCCCCACAACGACAGGTGCGACAAGGGCCACAACGGAGATCTTCCCTGAACTGAAGGGAAAGATCAATGGCATCGCGTATCGAGTCCCCGTGCCGGATGGTTCACTGGTTGACTTCGTAGCCGAATTGCAGAATGATACCACATCTGACGCGATCAACAGCGCGTTCAAGACTGCTGCAGAAGGGGCTCTTGGACGTATATTGGAATACTCGGAGGAACCCTTGGTGTCGGTGGATGTGATCGGAAACCCCCACTCCTGCATCATCGATGGGCTCTCAACTATGGTGCTGGACGGCAAGATGGCGAAAGTGCTTGCGTGGTACGACAACGAGTGGGGCTATACGAACAGACTCGTTGACATGATCCAAATAATGTCGAAACAGATCTAGCCACCGTCTACGATCGACGCCTCATCGCAGGTGCAAGATCGGCGCGTCGATCCAAGTACTTCCCGAGATTCTCTATTCCCGAAATCTCCGATCTGACGAGCGCTTTCAGTTGCTTCCAGATCTCAGTATTTGCCCTGACGCGCATGCTTGTGAGATCCCTTCGCAATCGCCAAGCAAGCGCTCGTCCCTCTATGTCGAAATCCGTGAGTATGATGACCTCAGAATGAGCTGCAATGGATTCTAGGAAATCAACTAGTCCAAGGCGACGAGACTTTGCGCAAAAGACAGGACCTACGATTCCCAGTGCCCGAAGAGTCTTTGCATCATTTGGACCCTCGACGATCAGCGGGACGCCTCGTCTCGAGTGGGTTGCGACCTTCTCGACGAGTTCTTTGACGGCTTCAAGCCGTCTCTCTTCGGCGTTCAAGTGACGCCAGTTTCCTAGCGAGTGATTTCCATGGCTACGATTTGGCTCAGCAGATCAGGGCTCTTTCCGAGTTGTCGGCGAACGCCCTCGAGCCTATCAGATAGTGCCTTCGCGACGCTGTCCTTGAGATCCTGTGGATGAAGCTGACCTAGCGCGTATGCTCTCTCGACATCTTCGTGCTTCGCGAACGTGATGCTGCCGCCGTACTTGGACGGTCTGTCAACTTCTAGGCAGCTCAGTTGCGGGATCAGAATCAGGCGAACGATGTCCAGCACTGGATTACCTTTAGTCTCTTTGGGAGGACAGTAAGCGGACCTTATCTTGTCTTTGATCTCTTCAGGCTGATCATGAACGAGAATCGCGCTTCCGGGAACGCTCTTGGCCATCTTGCTTCCGATCTCAAGGTCATATTGTGGATTCTCGTCGAGTTCACCCGAGGTCCCAGACCTAGATTGGTATTGCGATCCTCCGAATAGGCTCATCAGGAGAGGGGTGTGTACCGAGACGGGTTTCTTCCTTTGGAGCTTCTGAGCGGATTCGCGAGCTATGATGTGTGCCTTTCTCTGATCGATGCCTGCACATGCGATATCTAGATCGAGCTGGAATATGTCTGCCGCTTGCATGCAGGGGTAGAACAATGCTGCAGCCTCAACATCTTCTGTGTCCATCTCTCGCCCCATTATCGGCAATGCCCTGCGGATTCTCTTCGCCGAATTTGCCTTTGCTATACGGATCACTTTCTCCCAGTAGTCCATACTCCCCTCGACCTCAGAACCCCATCGATATGCGACCTTTTCTGGAGGAATTCCGAGACCGGTGAAGCATTGCTTGAAGTACTCCCCACAAATGCGGATGTTCTCTAGACTGCCGGCCAGCTTGTTGTTGATCCACGCGTGCCAATCAGCCAAGAATACTGTGAACTCGCAGCCAGCGTCGACTAGGTTCTTGATCTTTTCTCCACAGATCAGTCCCGTTCCGATATGCATCGCGCCGCTCGGTTCAAAGCCCCAGTAGGCTCTAGGAGAAATTGTGGTTTCCAGAAGCCGTTTCAGTTCATCGTGAGTGATGACTTCCTCGGTTCCTTTCAGTACTAGCTGTAGTTTCCGTTCCAAGTCCAATGCCGGGTCTCTCGCGTGAAGAGTTGCCATGAATGCCTCTTAAATGATAGTGCAGGTTTCACCATGGGCAAGAGTTCAAGATAGACCTGAACTCTCGCCCTTTCGCCCACGACACTAACACGCGAACTTCATCGAGGGGCGTCGCCCCACTGAGTCGGCTCTCTCAGAGGTGGGCTGTTTCTGGTGCCCACACTGCCTGCATGCGAACCCGCTACATTAACGGTTCGCTACGGCCGCGCACAGCAAGTGTGAGTCGAATTCAAAGGCAGCGGCAGGATTCTGAATTCCCCAATTCTCGAGCACTTGTGGATGGAGTTCACCGACGATGCCAGCCCGCTCGTCTCGAACGATGATCGCAGCAGCTCGCCCATCCAAGAAGCTGCCATGCTGCAGTTCCTCGACTTTGGGCCGTAGGCCAAGGTTCGAGAGAAGAGCATCGGCTAGGGCACGTCCCTCGGTGAATGACGCGTCAGCGTGACAAGTCACGCCTGCCAGCTTCGTGACCTCTTTGACCTCTGAGCCATCCCGCAGAATGCAGTCTCCGGCTTCGAAGATACGTTGCGGGTACGTGACATGTACGTTGGCAGAGAGCACTTCCGTTAGGCTGGGAATCAGCCAGTTCCTCAAGCACGTGAGTGTCTGGACTCGCGGGTTCTGAAGCTCAACTAAACTCTCGGGCTGGATGTTCATTCGCGTGAAGAGCTTCTCCGGGTTTGACAAAGCAAAGCTGAGTACTTCCTGAAATCCTAGACCGACCATGATCTCCCTCAACAGATCATTGAATTCGTGCTGCTTCGTCAGTCCGCCGACCGTCCCATGTGGCGGCCACCTTGGTTTGATTCGGTTGAGACCGTAGGCGATGCCGATATCTTCCACAATATCGATGGGGTGCATGATGTCCAGTCTGAAGCATGGGACAGCAACGTCCAATGAACTGGAGGATGCCTTGGTCGCGTCGAATCTTGCCCGGCGAAGCAGTCTCACTGCCTCGCTTGGTTGCAGGTCAAGACTGAGCACGCTTCTAACGTAGTCCATTCTCAGTCTGACGCGTTGTGTCTTGAGCACCGGCGTCTCGGTTTTTCTCAGCGTCCCGTATGGGTAGTGAACAGTTGCCGAGTAGATCCGTCCTCCGCGGTCCGCTAGGCTAACGGTGATCATCATCAGCGCGTTCAACACAGTGTCGATGCTCGTTCCCGTTACTTCCACGAGCACGTTCCTCGTTTGTGGGGTGATCCGTCCCAGGTCGTTGGAGTTTATGATGGGAGGGAAGGACAGCACGTTGCGTCTTGAATCGAGTAGAATTGGCCATGCAGGATTCGATTCGACAATGTCTCCGTACTCGATTCCTTTTGGATGTCGAGTCAGAATCTCACGCAGGGTCATTCGTTCAGTTGTTCCAAGCGGAACGAAGCTGATCTCATCCGGGCTCGCCACACCGTATCGTAGTGGCGGTGCGATTAAACCCAATTCATACAATCCGATCGAGGATCTTCTTCTTTTTCGGCCGTAACTCTCATCCAGCTTGTCTTGGAGGTGCATCAGCCCCCGAATGGCGGCATCGGACAGACCAACATTCTTGACGATCGAGCAGCCGATGAACGGTCTGATGTTCTTCAGACGAGAATCGACCGTGATCGATACGCCGGACGGCCCAGCCACAACGTAGCGTCCGATGCCCATATCGAGCCCCAAGAAACCACGTAGAGCTCTGGCAATACCCTCAGGAGACCACAGATCCGGCCTATTGGTATCCTTGTTCTCAAGGCTGAGTTCTTCAACTCCCGTCTCCTCTGAGAAAGTACGGGTCGCCTCGCACTTGATGTAACCAAGAATGTCGTTGAGAGTGGGGAGATCACTGGGCAACTTGGTACGGACGAGCCCCTCAAGATCCTCCTGTTCGACTGTTATGGTGACCATCCTAAGCGAGCTCCTGCTTTCTCAGCCATTCGAGATCTTGAGAGAAGAGCGTGCGCATGTCATCGATGCCGGCCTTCATCATGAACAGACGTTCCACACCTAATCCCCAAGCTATCACGGGCACCTTGATTCCAAGCGGGATCGTCAGCTCCGGACGGAAGATGCCAGACCCGCCAAACTCAAACCAGCCGACTCCGTCCTTGTAGGCTGCCAGTTCGACGCTTGGCTCAGTGAACGGGAAGTAGTCCGGATTGAACCGAACCTTGTCTGCGCCTGCGATGTCTACGGCAAACCTCTCCAAGACTCCAAGTAGGTCCCTGAGAGTGAGGTCTTCGCTCACGACAATCCCCTCGACTTGATTGAACTCTGTGAGGTGTGTCTTGTCGACCTTGTCCGGTCGAAAACATCTAGCGATCGAGAAGTACTTCCCGGGAATCTGCAGTTCACTACTCACAAGAGTCCTTGCGCTCTGTGCGGTCCCTTGACTTCGTAGGACTAGTCTGCAAGCCAACCTCTCAGAGTAGGGACATCTCCAGCCGGTTGATCCGGTTTTCCAGCCGTGTTCATGTGTCCTCTTTACGTTGTGGAGATATCGGAGGAATGGCCCCGGATCTCCGTACTCTGGCTCCTTGACGAGGTAGGTGTCGTGGACTTCTCGAGCAGGGTGATCCTGGGGCATGTAGAGTGCGTCGCAGTTGAAGAACATCGTCTCAACGAGCGGTCCAGTCATTTCCTTGAATCCAAGCGCTACAAGTCTCCACTTGAGCTCGTCCAAGAAACGCCTGTAGGCTTGCTTCTTGCCAGGCCAAAACGGAGCCACCTCTGCGCGGACATCGTATTTCCGTAGACGAACTTCCTTCCAGCGTCCGGTCGCCAACATCTCGGGCGTCAAGCTACTTACTTCAGGCAGGACCATGATGCCTTGTTGTGCAAGCTTCAGTCCCTCATCAGTCGCTGAGATGACCTTGTCTGTCCTCTCGCGCACACTTACAAGTCTTCTCTGTCCTAGAACCCGTAGTTCGGTCAAGTCATCGGCGGACAGCCGGGAGACATCTGTCTCCGGCGACTTTGCGAGGGTTCGAAGTAAGTCCTCATCACGACCAACTTGCGGCTCCTTGTCTACCACCACGATGGTAGTCTTGTCTCTCGTTTCAAGAGAAGCCCAACCCTTCTTCTTGAGCCACCCGAGAATGATCGGCATCATCTCTGCAGGGACGTGCGCTGTCTGCGCAGCTTCGGACGCCTCCATTCGTCGGGCGTGACCGATGACGACTCTTGCTATCCTGCGTTCCGGTAATCCTTCCTCTGCGTAAGTTCGTCCTTCCCGCGTCAGAGAGGCGATAGATCTAGTCTCGTCTCTGACCGACACGTAGCCTTTCTCTACGAGCGTTAGAGCGGAACGCATTACAGCAGCTTCGTCTAGGCCAGTCTTGACGGCGATCTCTGCTGACTTCGAAGCCGTTCCCACTGATGCGAGAACTCGCAGCGTCTTGGCTTCGTGTTCTCTAAGCTCGTTCATGTCCGCATATTCCTCTTGGACTTCCTATCGAATTCAATCGGTTGACTGGAGGTATGTTCAAGCGGACTCGCAACTTCGCGTGTCTAGGCCGAGGAAGCGGCGATTCAAAAGGCTGCGGGGAGAGTGAAAACGCGGTCACCGTGATCCTTGCTCCCGCATCTCATCTTGTTTCTCCCAGTCTTCTCGCACTACGTACGAGTGTGACGATATATTAGCTCTGCGTACTCTCATTCCGGCAGATTGAGACCTTTCGATTCCGCGAGGAACTCCTCTATGACTTCCTTTGCTTTTTCCCGTCTCGTCTGATGGTCGTGCAGGAAGCCCTTCACACGTTCGGCGAGTATCTGCTTGCATTCACCGCAGAGAATCTGTCCAGAGAGACAGCTTCTTCGGAGTTCTTCGATTTCTTTGTCGTCTTCCATGAAGAGGAAATACTCGTAGTAGTAGACGCTGCAGATGTCAGGGTTCGCCCCGAGCCTTCTTTGTTCTTCTACGGTGGCTCGCCCCCCCGTGAACGCATCCATGATCTTTCGGTCCGCCAGATCTGCGGAGTCCGTGGTGAAAATGGCGGTTTCAGGCATCGAGGCTGACATTTTGCCTCCCTTGCCAAGCCCAGGCAGGAACTTGGAGTGGATCTGAGCAGGTTTCGGATATCCGAGTTTGGGTGCCACATCTCGAGTGATCCTCCAATAGGGATCCTGATCGATCGCAGCGGGTATCAGACATGGCACGCTCTTGCCAGCGATGGCTGAGGGAAGAAGAGCCGGCACAGACTGGACCGCGGGAAAGAAGATGATACCGATGTTCGAGCTATCCTGAAAGCCGAAGACGGCTTTCACGGTCGAGAAAGTCATGTGTTTTGCGACTTGGAGCGCAAGCTCATAGAGAGATTGAATGTTCTTGATGTCTGAGATGATCACTGTTCTCTTTGGATCGAAACCGATCGCGATTATGTCCAACGCGTTCTCATATGCCCAGTGTCGAGGAGCGTCTAGGTCCGTGTTCTGATGAATCAGGAACTTCTCGTCGTCGGTCATCTGGAAGAAGAGGTTCGCCTTGAAGACATCCTGGAGATGTTTGGTGAAGATCCAAGGAACGATGTGACCGATGTGGACAGGGCCGGACGGTCCTCTGCCGGTGTAGAGGGCGAACTTCGTTCCCTTCTCGTATTCATCAAATATCCAGTTGAGGTCTCTGTGAGAGAAGAAGATCCCCCTACGTAGTTGTAAATGAAGCGTTCCCGCATATCTGCGAATGCGTTCAAGGAGTTCAACTGACAAGGGTTCAGTGCCGAACTCGCGTGTGAGCTTCTCGTAGTCTATCCTTCCAGAGACTTCCCAGGGCGTTACGACCATTTCTTCGCCGTTGTTTGACAGTAGCAGCTCCTCCAAGATCTTGGTTTGCCCATTCATCCGAGAGGTCTGGTAGATCTCTCAACCCTAAATATAATGCAAGCGATAAGTCTCGAACCTAGTCAAATCAATGACGAGTGTTTCGCGGTTGATTTCGAAGGATGAGCTTGAGGCTTACAGGAAAGGAGGACGGATCATCTCGGAGCTTCGAAAGACCGTCCCTTCGTTCGTTCGTGAGGCCGGACCAATAAGGGAACTCTGCGAAAGAGTCGAGGCGGAGATTCTTGCTCTTGGTGGGCAACCGGCCTTCCCCTGCAATGTTGGCATCAACGAGGTAGCGGCTCACTACACGTCACCTTGGGATGACGTGAGCCTCATTCCGGGCGATTCTGTTGTGAAGGTTGATTTCGGCGTGCACGTCGACGGCTACATCAACGACTCGGCTGTCACCGTCTCTTTGAATCCGACCTTTCGCTCCATGATTGAAGTTGCCGACGACGCTCTCCGCGCCGGGATCGCCAAGATAGCTCACGGAGTCAAGTTCTCCGAAGTGGGAGAGCAGATCCAGAAGACAATAGCACAGTATGGTTGCAGACCGATCCGCAACTTGACTGGACACAAAGTTGAGCGGTACACGATCCACGCGGGGAAATCGGTTCCGAACATCGCTGGCCCCACACCAGGACGCTTTGAGATCGGCGAAGTGTACGCAATCGAACCCTTCGTCACCGTCAAGGAGGCCGCGGGCAGGGTCGAGGACGGCGACCGAGCGTTCATCTATCGTGCCGTCAAAGAGAAGGGAGTGAGATCCGAACCCGCCAGGAAGATCGTTGAGTACGTACGGAAGAACTTCAGGACCTTGCCCTTTGCGTCGAGATGGCTATACACCTCTCTCGGCAAGACTGTGATGGACCAGGGCTTCTCGGAGACGCTCAAAGCGAAGTGTATAACGGGATATCCTATTCTCGTTGAGGCAAGCGGAAAGGTCGTGACACAAGCTGAGCATACGTTGGTCGTGGAAGAGAATGGATGCGAAGTCCTAACGATCTAAAGTCGACCCTTCTTGGGAGGTTCTTCCGCATAGATGGACTCCACCCGCATTGCCCCGTTGCACTGCTGACACTTGCCAACTTCCTTGTATACGAAGTCCCCCTCCGCGAAGGCGCGGACGACCTTGAATCCACAGCTGGCGCACAGGACCACGGAGAGCACCTTTGCCGCCAAACTCTGAAGCATCACGATTCGTCTCCGCATCTGCATGAGCGATGAGACCGCCAACACGACGGCGACCGAACTCGCGACCGCGTAGAAGTAGAAGCTTTCCATGTTCCCTTCTTGCTGAAAATTGAATGCTGAGTACATGGCCCAGACTGCCCAAGCGAGGATGACTACACTGAATACTACCATCAGGTAACTGTACATACTCCCCGGTCTTGCTTCCATCTCAATCGCCTATTGAGCAATGCCCACGGTGTTGCCGATCCCGGCTACGATGACAAGATCGCCATCCTTCGTTTTCTCTTGGATCAGATTCTTGATTCTCTGGACGACACCATCGGCTGCCTCAGTGATCTCCTTCTTCATCGGCGTGATAGCCTCCTGTATGCTTTCTTTGATTATGATCGCGTAGACTGGGATCTTGTATTTCGTTGCTTCCTCTTCTATCTTGAATCTCTCCGTTCCAACTCCTCCGATAGCTGCTCCGATGCCTTCGCTGATTTCGCCGGTCTTCTCACCTTCAAACTTGAGCGCTGCATCAACCATGACGATCATCGCCACCTTTCCTGCGTTCTCCTCGATCAATGTTCGAATCGCGTCGCCAGGTTTTCCGACATTTCCACCCGGGCCCTTTGCCTTGAGGGCTATCACGCGGCGTCCTTCGATAATCGTTTCCGCGACCATCACGTCCTTGTCCACTTCACGTTTCTCGTTGGCTCTCATCAACTTCGACGCTACCAATGCGCCTGCACCGTCTCCCACTGGTTGTCCCAAAGCAAACGCCTTTGCCGCGCCTGAGTATGCCTCAGCTTCCTGCATAATTAGAGGGAGAAGCATCTGCAGCTGAAGTATCACGTAGAAGCTTGAGGTCTTCTTGCCTAAGAGATAGAAGTGCCTCACGACCTTGAACAGCAGATTGAGCGCCCACGAGGCTTCGACTAGGTTCTCTAGGTTGTTGACCTGAGCATCAGTCGCTTCAGGGGCAACTTTTCTCACGTCTGCCTTGAATCTCACGTCACGGACATCCAAGAGGTGATCAAGCTTACCGACTATCCCCGCTGGATCTAGATCAACCGGGGTTATGAAAAACTGCTCAAGAAGACCAGAAAGCGCGGACGATGGGTCTTCCTTCGGTTTTCCTATCTCCTTGATCGTGCGAAGGGCGAGTGCTCTTGCATCGTTCTTGATGAACTCGAGCTTCCTCACTGCTCCATCAAGTTGGAGGATAGCGATGCGGCTCTGTATTTGTTGACCAAAGAAGAAGGAGGCAAAGATCATTCCGAAGATCAGGAGGTTGATGAGATTCGCCAGGAAGTTGCTTCCTCCTCCGGTCGTCGGTATCTGAAGCGTCGAATCGAATATCAATCAGGTATCCTCAATGGCGCGAGCACTAGATCGGCCGTGGCCCGTTATTAAACGTTCATCGAGCCATCCAGCAAAAGTTCTGTAGATGGAGTTGGCAGCGGTCCAAGTTTCGCGTGGCCTTGCGGAACACACTACCGCCTGAATCGCCTGGGAGATTCACTTCCGTGTTTCCGGTACGAGTCGAGCATCGCCTTGAGTGTTCGTGCTTTCCGGGGATCACTGAATCCTATTGCTTCCCGGAATCGGAGCAGATTGTCCCGGCCGAGGATGGCTATCTTCCAGCTCGTAATCTTGCTTCTACGGTGCCCCGCCTTCGCGTCCAAGTACAGCTTCGACTTGATGCCGAGTCCGCTCAGCATGGTTCGGATGTTCTGCAGGAGCGCTCTGTCTGTATTGGACACGAATATGCCTCTCATGTTGACGTACCCGGGCCTATGATGCCCTTGTCTGCTCCGCGTCCTATAGTAGGCAGGCCATCCTTCGCCATCGACAAAACCCCTGACGTAACGCTCCTGCTCATGAGGGGTCCATCGCAGCATTTCATTCCTGCCTACGTTCATGACGCTCTCCTCGTACTTTCGGAATGGGAACGGGTCCTAGCTCCCAGCTATGGCCGCCAACTCCGGCAGAGTCCTTCGTCGTCAGATAATTAAACATTCCCAGATGCAACGCACATCGCGTAAGATAGAATTCTAGACTTGAGTGATGCAACTCTGAAGATGTAGTGCGTATCGTCATGTAGTTGGTGGGGCCGAAGGGATTGTCATGGCGTTTGCGCCACTTTGAACCCTCGACTTCCGCCGTTTCCCATGTCTACGGGTTTCTCCCGCGCTCCGGAAGATCGTCATCCCATTCGGTCAGCAAACCCGTACTCTGCCAAAGGCTTCTGGAGCCCTTCACGGGGTTGTCCTGTCGTCATCCCTGGCTAGATCCCGCCGAACCGTTCGGGTCGACTACGGCCCCACAGGCTGACGACTCTCAGGCCCCACCGGGCTAAACTCGCAGACGACGACTCTATATAATGTTTGAGACTCTCCAAAGACTGACCTAGATCTGCTATCTCATCGCGTCGCGCCTATGCGCCCACACCCGCAAGTATTCGATCCCCGTGTCTCATGATGTCTCTTCCTACGCTCATACTGTTCCGAAATCTAATAACGAAGAGACCCAGAACTAACCTGGACATCCGTTGATTCGAATCGGAATAATCGGCAAGACAAACACAGGGAAGACGACCTTCTTCAATGCTGCGACTCTTCTGCGGGCGGAGGTTTCCACGTACCCATTCACAACGAAGCGACCAAACACAGGCATGGCGTATGTTCAGACCCTCTGCGTCTGCAGAGAGCTCGAAGTGCAAGATAGACCGCGGAATTCCCGATGCATTGATGGATGGCGCCTCATCCCGGTCGAGTTGATAGACTTGCCCGGGCTGATCAAAGGCGCATGGAAGGGCAAGGGGTTGGGAACGCAGTTCCTGAGCGTGGCATCGCAAGCCGACGCCCTGTTGCACGTAGTTGACGCATCAGGCAGCGTGGATGCAGAGGGCAAGTTGACAAGACCCGGTTTCGGCAACCCCGTAGCTGACATCTATGACATAGAGGAGGAAATTGCCAGATGGTTCGTCAAGATAGTGGGCAAGAGCATATCGAAGATCCATGGTCAACCAAGCGACAAGGAGACAGACAAGGTCGTCTTTGAAGCACTTGCCGGCCTCAAGATCCGCCTCGAACAGATTCAACGAGCACTCCGCGAAACTGAGTTGGCTGATCAAGAAGTGGAGAAATGGAAGTCACGTGACATCGAGCGATTCGCCGAGAGAATCAGACAGATCGCAAAGCCCACCATGATCATTGCGAACAAGATGGACCTCGCCTATTCCGAACAGAACTACAAAAGACTGAGTGAGGAATTCGGCAGAGCTCTTGTCATACCTTGCTCTGCCGACGCTGAACTCGCGCTTCGCAGAGCCGAAGAGAAGGGCTACATTCGATACATACCAGGGGAGGAGACCTTCCAAGTTCTCGCACCAAAGAAGCTAACGCCAGAGCAGACCAAGGCGCTGACATATGTCCAACAGAGAGTCTTCACAAGGTGGATTCAGACAGGCGTGCAGTTCGCACTGAACTCTTGTGTCTTCAAACTGCTAAACATGAACTCCGTTTACCCAGTCGAGGACCAGACCAAGCTGAGTGACAAGAAAGGAAACGTATTACCGGATGTACTGCTGGTCCCATTCAGCGCGACCCTCTCGGATGTTGCAGGCCACGTCCACACGGAACTTGCCAAGACCATGATCTACGGCATTGACGCGAGGACCGGGGTGAGGCTACCCGCGGACTATGTTGTCAGGGACCGGGACGTGATCAAGATAGTCGCAGCTGCGGAACGGAGAGCGAAGCGCAAGTCCTAATCGGAAAAGACCTTCAACAAGTCGGCCTTCGTTATTATTCCAGTCACCTGTCCTCTCTTCGTTACGAGGACAGCCGAGTGATATTGAAGAAGAGCCGAGATCAGGGAAAGGGGCGCGCGGTCGTCAATCTGCGGAAACGCCTCGCTCATGACCCTCCCAACGGGCATACCTGAAAGGTCTCGCGGACTCATCCCCGACACGATCCGATCCATGATTGTCTTCTCGGCGATGCTTCCAACGATCTGCCTGCCGTTGAAAACTGGCAGTTGAGAGAAGCCCATCTCGTTCATTACTGTCGCCGCCTTCGAGACCGAGTCGTCCTCGGCGACTCCGATCACCCTCGGCTGGAGGAGATCCCTTGCGCGTGGTTCCTTGTCTCTCTGCATCCTCTCAAGTGTGTCAAAGATGGCTTTGGTTTTCGGATATGACGGTTCGGTTTTTCCAGCCTCCACCTTCGCGATGAGGGACTGGCTCACGCCGGCGAGCCGCGCTAGTCGCTTCTGACTCAGTCCGAGAACTCGTCTCCTCTTCGAAATCTCGTCGAGTCGTGGAAGCACGGTTTGCTCTCCCCAGAGCCTATTCCTACTGGAATATGTTCAGCACAACTCTATTAATAGACCATTTCGGGTGTAAGGGCCGCGTGATTACGCGATGACGAACATTTCCGTCAGTGCGCTCAACCAGACTCCGATAGAGGAGCAGCCGATAGAGATTTGCGAACGAAAAGGCGTCGGACATCCCGATTCCATCTGCGATTCCATGATGGACAAGATCTCGGTGGCTCTCAGCGAGGAATACCTGAAACGCTTCGGCCGAATACTGCATCACAACGTCGACAAGGGTCTCCTAGTGGCCGGCGAGATCGAACCGAAGTTTGGAGGCGGCAAGGTCGTCAGACCTATGCTCATGGTGTTTGGTGACCGAGCGACGTTCACCATAGGAAACGATCGGGTCCCCGTGGAGGAGATTGTTGAAGATACCGCCAAGAAATGGTTCAGACAGAATCTTCGCATGGTTGACCCGGACGAGCATGTGCGATACCAGATTGAACTGAAGCGAGGCTCGGACGCCCTAACGGACATCTTCAGCCGAAAAGGCAAGTACCTAGGTGCGAACGACACTTCCGCCGCGGTGGGCTTCGCGCCAATGACCACAACCGAAAGCATTGTTCTCCAGACAGAACGATTCCTCAATTCCTCAGAATTCAAGAAGCGTCACCCAGAAGCTGGAGAAGACATCAAAATCATGGGAATGAGAAAGAACAGACACCTGAATCTGACGATCGCAATCGCGTTCATTGATCGCTACGTTCACAGCGAGGCGACATACTTCAACCAGAAGGAGGAAATCAGACAGGAGGCGCTCAGTTACGTGCGCTCGAAGGTGAGTACCGATTCAATCGACGTAAACGTGAACACAGCAGACGTGCCGGGAAGAGGCCTTGCAGGCATGTACCTCACGGTCCTCGGAACATCAGCCGACGGGGCGGACTGTGGGCAGGTCGGAAGAGGCAACCGAGTGAATGGAATAATTCCTCTGAACCGCCCGACGTGCTCCGAGGCCGCGGCAGGGAAGAATCCTGCCAGTCACGTAGGGAAAATCTACAATCTTCTCAGTTATCAGATAGCCAATCGAATCCAGAAGGAGATTGGCGGTGTCCGAGAGACGTACGTCTGGCTCCTAAGTGAAATCGGCAGACCGATCAATGACCCAAAGATCGCCTCAGTTCAGCTAGTCCTTGATCTTGGAACAACCATGAAAGAGATCGCAGAAAGAGTTGAAGACCTTGTCGCAGCGGAACTCTCGAACATCGACAAGTTCAGCGATGAACTCGCTCATGGCCGGATTCCGGTATGCTGAGACAGATGCACTGATCCTCACGAAACGGGGCGAACACGGGGTTTCCTCGCAAAGGAGGAAAGACGCCTCCCCAAATCATTGCCTGACCCAGTGACTGCCATTGGTTCCAAAGCACACGATCACTTCCACAGTGAACAAGGTCTTGACAGCACTTGTTGCGATCCTTTTGGTCTCATACGTTGTGTCAATGGGGCTTGGCCTGGTTCTGTTCTTTGCACTGCCTCGAGGACTCGATGCCTTCGCCGAGCAGTTTGTTGAGCTTCCGCTAAGCGTTCTCATGATCGTCAACTTCAGAATCCCGCTCGGAGTTAGCCTCGGCCTCGTCTTCCTTGTGATCTGGATTCTCTACGTGGGCTCCTTTGCATTGGCTTGGTTCGACAAGCCAACATTTCCCTACTCCCTCAGCAACTTCACTCGTCCCCTTGACATGATTCGATCAAACTACCTCATGGTTCTGCCGCAGTTGGCCTCGGTCGTACTGGTGGCCGTCTTTCTGCTGCAGACTCTACAGGAGTCTACGGGAGTCCAGACGGGAGGGATCTCCTTCGAAGATCCGATCCTCGGTTTTCTCATCGTCTCGTATGCCCCATTGGTTGAGGAATTCAGCTATAGGATAACGACGGTAGGGCTACTCGATGGGCTGCATCTCATCTGGAAAGCGCGAAGAAACCCTCCTAACCGCCTCAAGATAAGCCCAGCTCGCCTTCTCTTCCTCACGATGTGGAAACCGGAATCGGCCAAGGGTCTGATTGGTGTCAATACGATCAACAAGAACGGCGTGAAGCTAGGAATCTCACGATTTGAATGGTCAATCTTGGTTCTGGTCTCGGGCTTCTTTGGTGCAATACACTACCTAGCAGGCGGTGGTTGGGAGATCGGCAAGATCTCGACTGCTACGCTCTCGGGACTTGCTATGGGCCTTGTCTACCTCAAATATGGGGCATATGCTCCAATCCTGTTGCATTGGTTTTTCAACTACTACTTCGGGGTCTTCGACTTGGCTTCACAATTCAGGTTGAGTGGAGCGGAGCTCACAGTGATCGGGGTCGAGCTCCTTAACTTCGGAGTGGGCATTCTGCTCATCGTGATTTTGATCACGAGTTGGATCTCGAGGACGTGGTTCACGAAGCTCAGGGGCCCCCGATTCGAAATGGGGCATGAGCGGATTTCCGAATGTTTCATAAGGAATCGCGCTCATCAGTTGAGATCGCAGGTGTCGGGGTGTGTATCACCGCCAAGTCCACGTGTTCCTCTAGGTACAGCAGCCGACAAGCCCACCACGACGACGAGAGACCTGTTGGGCAGGATTCTTTGAGATGAGCATTCATAGGAAACGGTCGACGCTAGTTACACGCGCGAGTGTCGCCAACGAAATGATGCCGTTACCATCCCGATACGATCAAGCTCAACTGGAAGCGGCATGGCAGAAGAGATGGCAAGAAGCCCAGACGTATCGTTACGATCCCGAAGACCGCTCAAGGCCAACGTACTCGATCGACACGCCACCACCTTATCCCAGCGGGGAGTTCCACATGGGAAACGCCCTCAACTGGTGCTATTTCGATTTCGTGGCACGCTACAAGAGAATGCGCGGCTTCAATGTGCACTTCCCCCAAGGGTGGGATTGCCACGGCCTCCCAACTGAAGTACGGGCCGAAAGAACGTTCAACATCAAGAAACGCGAGGTCTCGGTGGAGAAGTTCCGTGAGATCTGCGTGAAGCTCACGACAGAGTACATCGAGAAGATGAAGGCAGCCATGCAAGCGATGGGGTACTCGATCGACTGGAATTTGGAGTACCGAACCATGGATCCCGCATACTACAAGCTGACCCAGCTTTCGTTTCTCTGCCTTCTCCAGCGTGGCTTCCTACATAGAGGAGAGCATCCAGTAAATTGGTGTCCTCGGTGTGAGACGGCTATAGCGGAGGCGGAAGTTGAGTACATCAAGAGCGATGGCATACTCGTTGACATCCACTTCCGAACAGAGAGGGGCATGCTCGTGGTCGCGACCTCGCGTGCGGAACTCGCGCCGTCATGCGTGGCATTGGCTGTAAATCCCACCGACGCTCGCTACGTAGAATTCGTGGGTGGTCACGCGACCGTGCCCATTGTGAATCGCAAGGTCCCTATCCTTGCGGATGAACTCGTTGACCCTCAGTTCGGTAGCGGAGTAGTCATGATATGCACGTTCGGCGATAAGACCGACGTTCGCTGGCAGCACAAATACGGTCTTCCGGTGGTCAAGATACTTGACGCGCAAGGACGACTAACCGAGGAAGGGGGGAAGTACGCCGGACTCACAATCGAGGAAGCCAGAGAAGCGATCATACGTGACCTCAAACAGCAATCTCAGATTGGAAGCTCTCAGCCGCTCAGTCGCGAGATAGGCACCTGCTGGCGATGCCACACACCAGTCGAGATCCTCTCAGCACCCCAATGGTTCATGAAAACCAAACAGATGACAGAGGAAATCGTTGAGTGGACGAACCGCGTAAATTGGGTTCCGGATTTCTCAAGGAACCGAATGGTCGACTGGGCCAAGTCACTGGACTGGGACTGGGTGATCTCAAGACAGAGAGCATTTGGAACACCGATTCCCGTGTGGTACTGCAGAGACTGCGAAGAACTGCTCCCGGCAAGAGAGGAATGGTTGCCGGTCGACCCACGATCACAGAAACCAGCAGAAGCTTCTTGCCCAAAGTGTGGATCACGCCAGCTCATGGGGGACGCAGATGTGATGGACACCTGGATGGACTCATCGATCACATGCGCCGTCCATGCGGGATGGCCTAATGGGCTATCAGAATTCGAGAGACTGTTTCCAGCCGATCTGCAACCGAACGGCTACGACATAATTCGAACGTGGGACTACTACCTGATGGCGAGGCACCTAGCCCTCTTCGGAAAGGCCCCCTACAAGACTGTGCTTGTGAACGGTATGGTTCGAGGTGCAGACGGCAGAATGATGCATAAATCCTATGGCAACTATGTCGAGGTAACTGAGGCCATCACTAAGTATGGAGCGGACTCCGTGAGACAGTGGGCAGCAGCCGGGGGCACTACGGGGTACGACATACCCTACAGGTGGGCTGACGTGGAGTACGGACGCAAGTTTCTCACAAAGCTATGGAACGCGGCGAGGCTCATACTGTCCTCTCTTCAAGACTACGATCGCGACTTCTCAAGTCCAGGGCTTGAACTACTCGACAAGTGGCTTTTGACCAAGCTCAATGATCTGACAAGGGTCTCCACCGAGGCATTTGAATGCTTCCAGTTCAGCGTGACAATGGACTCCACAAGGAACTTCACTTGGCACGACCTCTGTGATCAGTACCTTGAGGCTGCCAAATACAGGCTCTACTCAGACCGTGCCGAGATGGTGGAGAGCAGAAGAGCAGCCCAGTTCACTCTCTTCCACACACTCGATGTCGTCTTGAGACTCCTTGCCCCGATCTGCCCTCATGTGTCTGATGCTCTTCACCGCGAACTGTGGGGCCATCGTGCGGTCGCCAGGAGCATTCACTTGGAGGCATGGCCGCAGCCGAAAGAACAGTTGACCGATAGGGACTCTGAGAAGAAAGGGACAATCTTGGTTCGTGTGCTCTCGGAGATCCGTCGAATCAAGTCTGAGAACCGCCTGTCAATGAAGGCACCGATCAAGAGACTAAGCATTCAATCCGGTGAGGAGGTGACAAGAGTGGTGCTCGATCACATCGGAGCGATTCGTGAGATTGCCGTAGTCGAACGGGTTGATGCCCTGCCTTTGCGACAAGAAACCGGCGAGAAACCTCTGGAGGACATTGACTTTCGATTAGTAGCGGAATTCTAGCGCACGAAGTCTTTAATACGCAACCCGTTGTGTTAGGGCAGCGATTCAACATGAAAGTGTCGGAACTGAAGCCGGGGATGAGACGCGTTGATGTCGAGGGCAGAATCGTCGAGAAGGGAGAACCCCGACAGGTTCAGACCCGGTTTGGAGACACAAGCAGGGTCGCGGACGCAGTCTTGACAGATGACTCTGGTTCAATCAAGATGTCTCTGTGGAACGAGCAGATAGACAATTTCAACATCAACGATGACGTGAAGGTCGAGAATGGATACGTTACTAGCTTCAGAGGCGAGCCGCAGTTGAATGTAGGAAGATACGGACGGCTTGTCCTGAGACAGTAGCAGGGACAGAAGAACTATAGCCTCCTCATTGGATGCTCTGCGCACAACGGAGCATCAAACGGGAGCCACTGGTGGCATGAGTGAGGACGAACGGCTGACCAGGATCAAGGACCTACTTGACTCGACAGTGGCAGAGTTCGAGTCCATATTCGAGTCGGCGGGAGGTTTCGACCAATCCAGAGTGGGGAATGGCTGGACACCGTCAAGCATTCCGGTCAAGACATACGTGATCAACCCGATGCCATTCAGTGAGGCAAAGAGAATCGCCGAATCGCGGAAGAGCCGCCTTTTTGGTCCGCTAGGATTTGTGCGACTCCGCTCGAGAAAGGTCGAAACGCTAGGAGAACCACTTCTGGTGTATCTTCCGTATTGGCGTGCAAGTGCCTACCACGAATGCTTCTACTTCAGGGCTAGGAGCTACAGGGCAACCGTACCTGAAGACGTTGTTGCCGTTCAAGTTGGCGGACAAATCAGAGCACTGAGATCAGAGATCAGACCCAAACGATCCGCTCTGAGCAAGCTATTTGGTGTCCTCAAGCGAGTTGTGCTTGCCCGACCCGAACCCAGGTACTTCGAAGTTGACGGTGCAACGGAACTTGCTTACCAGCTCGCGGAGACATCCGTTCTTGTTGATGGAGATGGAAAACGGGACCTGTCGATGGAATACTTGCTCGAAAAGAGGCCGCAGATGAGACTCATTGAGAAGGGAGAATCACTCGTGACTGAAGCTCTTTCCGCAAAATTTGCTCCACTGTCCTTCACAGTGGAGGATGTGGTGCGGCTGCTTCATGGTAGGGTTGTGAGACCGCCGGTTGTCTTCAGCAAGATTGTGACGAATAGGTTCGAAGTTACAGAGCTGACTCTTCTGGAACTACCCATCTATCTCTTCAGGTACAGGAATCTCGCGCGAGAAAAAGAACTTCGGATACACGGGGTCACGGGCGATATAATGAAATAGCGACCAAAGGAAGGCGGCCTGAGGCGGCCACTGAAGGCCGACACCGCGCGTTTGGTTGTCAAGTATATTCGACGCCAGAATTTGGACAATATCCATCTTACTACTGCAAGCACGACCACGATCACCACGACGATCTCGATGAACATGTAGGGTTCCGCCGTAATCTCAAAGGAAGCTGACCCCTGATTATCATACATATCCGTCGCCTCCACCCAGATTTCCCACGAACCCGGTCTAAGTAGATCACTTAGCGAGAACGGGTACCAGACCATCCACACCTCGCGGGCCTCGTCATGCTCGACGCTCGCGTTGACCATCCAATTTGGAGCGCTCAGCCAAGCCTGCACGGTCGCGTTCCTGATGGACGTTCCATCAGGATAGCTGACCTGAGCGTACCCTGTCATCGTGTCAAATGGGACTTGGTAGTGAGTCTTGTTAAAACTAGCGCTGACTTGCAGCATCGCTCGAAGTATATTGAATCCATTCGTCTCGATGTCACCTTCAGGCCCATTGTTTCCGTTTCCATCGTTGAACGCATTCGTTCGCATCACGAACTTGTAGTCGACGGCCAGTGAAGCGTTGGGTGGGATCTTGAACTGAACGGCCCAGATTCCGCTCGCTGCTCCTGAGGCTGTGACGGTTAGGTCTGCCATCTTGAACTGCCCCGCGTAGAGCTCGATGGGGCTCAGACCATCCTTCACGCTTACAACTGCTGCAGAGTCGGGATACTGCACGATGAACTCCGCAGAGGCTGTCTCCGTTCTTTCGTAGAGCGTGCTGGGCTGCGTGTGGACAGCAACATTCAACAAAGCTGGAGTCACGGAGAACTTCGAGATTGAAACGAATTCCACATTCGGATAGTCGTACGTTCCGACACCGTCAATGAAGACCGTGTACGATTCGGTGACGGCATCAAACGGTATCTTCCAAGTTGCTAGAAATGTGCCGGTCTCGTTTGCTGCTACGGTTGCGTCGTATACAAACGCCGCTGCCGGGTTCCGTATCGTCACCTTCAGACTCGTCTTGGGGAGTACTCCTCCGCCTCCTACCCGGACGACCTCAGTGCGCTGATAGACGTACTTGTCGGTGCCCCATAGACCATAGTGTGCTCGGGCGAAGGCCCTGTCCGCTTCAGCGGAGTCAGATATGCTGGCTAGATAGGTGCCGAGCGCAGAGTTCGGCTCGATCGGCAGAGATATGCCGGGCGGAATCTCCCCCTTCTGTGTGGTGACAAAACTGAGTCCTGTGCTTCGCGTCGAGTTGTCCGTCGGTATCTGGAGCCAAATTACGTAGGATTTGGTGCCGTTATATCCAGCGCCTTGTAACCCGACTTGCTTGTCCCTCACGGTGTACAATGCTTGGTTTGTCTGAAGTGAGGGCTGGGCCTGAGCAACGACAAGGGCCATGGAATGAATCGTGAGTGAAGAGGCGATCAGCAGCACCACGATTGCCGCCGTGCCCGTTCTCATTCTTTTTCGCGCCTTCCTTCCGACAGGTTTGATAGATAACAACTTCTGAGCAAGTAAATAATACAGATAGGCATTGCCGGACTGGTAGCCTTGCAACTCAGTTGCCCTGTTCTTGTCAAAGCTTGATCTTCGAAACGCCACAGGAGCGTAGGGTTCCGGATCTCTTCCTAGGAGCCATACCATTATTCCTGTGCAAATTGTGAGAGTCGCTTAGATCATCTTCCAGTAAGTGTCTGGGCGAGCACCCTAGCTCAGTTCCCGCCTCCTCCACGCCCTGTTTGTCAGGACAGCGTCCACAATGACGTGCAACGTCACTTCGAGTCCATAATTCGGACGCGGAATCCTCATCACCGATCATTGAGAAATTGGCGCCGGGAGAGGGATTCGAACCCCCGAGGCCCAAAGGGCCACAGGCTCTCTGGACACGCTTCCCTTGCGGACTCAAGGCCTGCGCCTCTAGACCGACCAGCTTGGGACGATAATCCACTCGGCCTTCGGGACCTGAGACTATAGCTCATATCCCGGCGTGCGTTCCCGGCACCGCAAGAAAGACCTATCGAGACGGAGTAATCTAAAAGATTTTACACTCCCACCTTCGGACCTTGCACCAACACAAAACGAGGAAGCCTATCATGAGGAAACAGAGCGATCCACCATACAGACTACTCCCCCACACGACTGATGCATACGTTGAGGTGCAAGGACGAACGATCAACGCCGCGTTCGAGAATGCCGCATTTGCCATGTTTGCCATCATGACTGACCCGGCTAGAGTTGGACTAGCGTTTACAGACGAATTCGAGATCTCAGCCCATGACGAGATCTCGCTTCTTCACGACTGGCTTGAGCAGCTGCTACTGAAATTCGATCTAGACGGAAAGGTGTACTCTAGATTCAAGGTGAAGCAAGTAGAGACTCGGAACGGAAGCGTGCACATGCTGGCCAATGCAGAGGGCGGCCTATTCCAGAGAGGAAAGCATCCGGCGAAGGTCGAGGTAAAGGCAGTCACATATCATCGTATGGAGATCAAGGAAACCGGAAGGGGCTACGTTGTTCGATACATCCTCGACCTTTGATGGAACCCTTGCCAGAGCTTAGTCCGCTGACTCATCGCACACAAAGTACATGAGCTTATCCTATGCTGTTTTGTTCGGTATCACGGAAGATGTGCTCAGCTAGAGCAAGTTACGAGCCTCCGACCAAGCGATCGTGGAAGCTCACGGTAGCGGTCCCGTGCTCACTTGTTGCGGATGTTCCACACCTGAGAGAAAAGACGAGCAGACTCGGTTTTCTCGGAAGAGCGCTCGGCATATGCAGAGTCGATGAGGTCGTCATCTATGCAGATCTTACGTCGATGGATGCGATGCGTCAAGGAGGACTCGTCACCTCGATCTTGAGCTACATGGAGACGCCTCAGCACCTACGAAAGCATCTAATCAAGATGAATCCGGACTTGCGTTACGTCGGCATCCTTCCCCCGTTGAGGACCCCAAATCACCCGACTGGGAGGAGAATCAAGGATCTCAAGGTGGGTGACATCAGAGAGGGCATCATTGTCGACGCCAGCGGAGGAACCAGTCTAGTGGACATCGGCGTCGAATCCCTTGCCGAGATTCCGACACAACTTCGTCGCGCATCGCGAGTTACAGTTAAGATCGCGAGAATCACGCCGAAGATCGTTGGTGAATTGATCGAAGAAACCCGGATAGACATATATTGGGGCTTCCGGGTTACGTTGAAGAACCTTCCATTGGGGAGGCTCATCAAGGAATCGAGGCCGGATGTAGTAATAGCCACATCGAGGCTCGGGAGCAGAGTGGACAGAATGCTGGAACAACTGAGGTCAGTGGTCACGGGGTCTTCAGCGGTGCTTCTCGCATTTGGTTCGCCAAGACGAGGCCTACACGAGATAATCGAGGAGGAGGGCATGAGACTGAGTGATGTTTCTACGCTCACGGTGAACTTCGTGCCAAACCAAGGAACTCAAACCATACGAACGGAGGAAGCAGTCCATTCAGCTCTCTCGACATTGAATGCAGTCGTAGAATGAGGTGAATCAACATGGGACACAGGAAGGTGCACGCTCCGAGACGAGGATCGCTCGCTTATCTTCCACGATCGAGAGCCTCGAGATGGCTGGGTCGAGTGCGATATTGGCCGAACAATGTCAAAGAGGCGAAACCCTTGGCTTTCGTCGGATACAAGGCTGGAATGAGAACCGCCGTCGGAGTCGACAACAGAGAGGGGTCCCTGACGTATGGGAAGGAGATCTCTTTCCCGATCACGATCGTGGAAACACCGCCGATGATCGCGGTCGCTCTCAGAGCTTACGCAAGATCTGCGAAGGGGCTTCAAACGTTCGCCGAGGCTTGGATGGAGAGGCCGCCCAAGGACATGATGCGTCTTCTATCTCTGCCCGAATCTGTCAATCACGGGGAGAAGTTGGCTAAGATTGAATCCTCGCTTGACAAGATCAGCCAAGTGAGGTTGCTTCTCGCATCGCAACCTAGAATCGCACGACTCGGAAGGAAAGTCCCGGAGCTTCTAGAGGTCAAGCTCGGTGGCGAAGCATCGAAGCAGCAGTTCGAGTACGCTCGAAGCCAGCTCGGCAAGGAGATCACAATATCAGACGCGTTCAAGGAGGGCGACTGGGTAGACGTGATCGGAATAACGAAAGGCAAGGGAATTCAAGGACCAGTAAAGAGATGGGGAATCCGGAAGAAGTTCCACAAGTCAAGAAAGACCGTTAGAGCAGTAGGCTCAATCGGAGCATGGCATCCCCACTATGTCATGTACTCTGTTCCACGCGCTGGGCAGACCGGCTTCAGTCAGAGGACCGAGTACAACAAGCAGGTAGTGAAGATTGGACAAGAAGGCAAAGACGTGACCCCGAAAGGGGGATTCCTCAGGTACGGAGAGATCAAGGCTCAGTACATGATGCTGAAAGGCACCGTGCCCGGCCCCGCCAGAAGGGCTTTGACCCTGCGCTATGGGGTGAGAGGTACACCCACCGCCCCACTGAAGTATGACTACCTTGACTTGGAGTCAGCGCAGGGGCGCTAGCAGTTGACAGCTACCTCGAAGACTGTTGAGGTCTACGACATAAGTGGGAAGCCACTCGAGAGCGTGGCTTTGCCGTCGGTCTTCTCAAGCCCGTATCGACCCGATGTGATACGAAAAGCCGTGGTCGCGCTTCAGAGCCGGAGGTTTCAGCCGAAGGGAAGGAACCCGATGGCTGGGAAGCGAACTACCGCCGAGTCGGTCGGTGTGGGCAGAGATCTGGCTCGAGTCCCGAGGGTGAAGGGAGAGAGGTTTCCGAAGGCAAGCCAGGCCGCCTTTGCACCAAGTACGGTCAAGGGCAGAATGACACATCCACCGTCGCCTCAGCGCAGACTCGTCAAACGCCTCAACAAGAAGGAGCGGTTACTGGCACTTCTGTCGGCGATTGCAGCGACAGGCTCCAAGCAGCTAGTTGCATCTAGAGGGCACAGGATCGATAGGGTCGCGAGCATTCCACTCGTAGTGTCAGACGACTTGCAGAACGTGAAGACCACTAGCGAAGCAAGAGACGCGTTCATGGCGATCGGAGTCTGGGAAGACATCGAGAGAGCACGCAGAGGCGTCAGGATCCGGTCTGGCAGAGGACCCGCAAGAGGTAGACGGATCAAGCACCCACGAGGCCCTCTCCTCGTTATCGCAAAGGATGAGGGCATCGGCAAGGCCGCCCGCAACCTAACAGGCGTCGATGTCGTGGACGCATCGAGCCTCAATGTTGAGGATCTCGCCCCTGGCACTCATCCTGGCCGGCTCACCGTCTGGACGAAGATGGCCTTAGGCTCACTCGAAGCAAGACTCGCCGCCGGAGGGAAGTAGATGCCGAGGAAGACCAGTCAAGGAGTGATCAAGTATCCGCTTGTCTCCGAAGACGCTGTCACACTGATTGAAGCCGAGAACAAGATGACTTTCGTCGTTGACCCCGACGCGTCCAAGAATGACATACGAAGAGCTGTAGAGGAACTCTATGAGGTCAAAGTCGACCGCGTCACTTCTGTCACCACCCCAGAGGGTCGCAAGAAAGCGTACGTCAAGCTCTCCCCCGACCACAAGGCGTCAGACTTGGCCGTTAGACTTGGCGTGCTTTAGTAACTCTTTTCTTCCAGTTTGCAACAGTCGAACAAGTCTCAGGTAGTGGTTGCAGAATGCCGAAAGAGTTCACATATCGTGGACACACGGTCAGCGAACTTCAACAGATGTCCATGGACGAATTCATCAAGCTGCTCCCCTCCCGTCAGAGACGATCACTGATGAAAGGTCTGACTGATGAGCAGAGGAGGCTCCTTGAACAGGTACGTGACTCCAGAAAGGAAGGGGCAAAACCCGTCAAGACACATTGCAGAGATATGGTAGTCCTCCCCGAGATGGTTGGAACTACTCTCCTAGTCCACGGTGGCAAGGAGTTCAGCTCACTAAGCATCAAGCCAGAGATGATTGGACGCTACCTGGGTGAGTTTGTCATAACGAACAAGAAGGTAGTTCACGGAACGCCCGGCATCGGAGCGTCTCGAAGCTCAATGTATGTGCCCCTGAAGTAGAGGTTCAGGGTTCCCCCGTACTTCCACGGCAAGTCCGAAGAGATATACATGGGCGGGTCGGCTACGCGATCGTCCTCTTGACGACCAAGTAGCATACCACAGCTATCAACAGCGGCCCCAAGAAGATTGGGACCATTGTGTGCATCTGCGAAACAGGAGCGGGCTGAGCCGCGCTCGTGAGCAACTGGGCAGTCTCATCCACTGCAAATTCACCCTTTGCAACAGTCGGCGCAGGTGTGCCCTGAAGGAGAGTTGCGCCTTGCACGGCGACGAAGGCCAAGACCAACGCAAGAACTCCTAGGCTCATCTCCTTCCTCATCGTGCATGCCTCTTGTTGTTCGCCGTGATGATCTGCTGAGATAAGTCTAGACTTTGGAACGGCCCCGAGCAACAACGTTCCTTCAAATGATCCTATCCCTCCAAAGCCGAATCGCTTCGTACACACAGACCGACGCTGCGCTGGCGCCAAAGATCAATGTCATCACGTTCGCTTCGGATCCTGTCATCATTGACTGGGCAATGTACATGACCAACGCGCCTGCAAAGAAAACGGCGTAGAAAACAAACCGAGGCAGAATGATTCGACCAATGCGGAGGAACATTCGAAACTGACTAGGCCGGACTTCCTCCACGACCTGATAGCGGCCATGCTCATCCTTGCGTGCGACACCGAGTTCACGAAGCTTCTCCAAATGATAAAGTGCGGTGCTTGGGCTGGAAAATCGAATGAGCCGCTGCACCTCTCTCACACCGACCGGTCGGGGAGACTTGAAGACTGCCCAGTAGACTCTGAGCGTGGTTCCCTTCAGCTCTGACTCGATCACCCGTTCATCCGAAGCATCCAAGGCGGATCTCATCTTGACTGGTTCAGTTGGTGAGTGCTCGTGACGTAATAACGGTTCCTTGAGCCAGAGTCTCAGGTGTGTCATCTACACTCAAACGGAGAGAAGCTATTGCTTTTTATGGCGCTCCGTCCATGCGTTCGGAGAACGTTGGCGAAAGGAGCATGCCAAACTGGGCGTATTCAATCAAGGAGATAGACCCAGAGCGATCTGTGAGATGCTCGGGACGCGAGCTCCGCATCTCTCCCAAGGCGGCAACCGAGATCTGCCGAACCATCAAGGGGATGCGACTTGAGGATGCGAAAGAACTCCTTGAAGCAGTCGTCTCAAAGAAGCGTCCCGTAGCCTACCGTCGCTACAAGAAGGAAGTGCCACACAGGAGTCATTCGGAGAGATGGCATGCAGGTCGATACCCCGTCAAGGCTGCGACGAGAATCCTCGGGCTGCTTGAGGAGCTGCAGTCGAACGCAGAGTACAAGGGCCTTGATGTCGACAGGCTCAGGATAGTACACGCTGCAAGTCAGCGGGGGATGAAGATGAGGAATTACATTCCGCGAGCATATGGCAGAACAAGCCCGTCGTTCAACACGCTCACTCATGTCGAATTGATTGGATACGAGGCACAAACGTGATGTCAGTTCAGAAGTACTTTGTACGCGATAATATCAAGAAGGCTGAGATCAACGCGTACTTGGCGCAGGAGCTTAGGAAAGCGGGTTACAGCAAGGTTGAGGTGACAAAGACACCGCTTGGCGCACGGGTTGTGATCTATGCCGCAAAGCCGGGCATGGTGATTGGACGGCGCGGGCAGAGTATCCGCGATCTGACCCAAGTCTTTGAGCAGACCTTTGGTATGGAGAATCCTCAAGTCTCAGTCGCCCCGATCGAAGTTCCGGATCTTGATCCAGCAGTCGTTGCGTCTCAAGTTGCTGCTGCGCTTCAGCGTGGTATTCACTTCAGACGCGCCGCTTACTGGGCGCTTCAAAGGATGATGGGTGCAGGCGCGTTGGGAGCCGAAATCACAATCCGTGGGAAGCTAACGACTGAGAGGGCACGGTACGAGAGATACAGGGATGGCTACCTTCCAAGCGTTGGCGATCCTGTTCTCAAGCAGGTCAGGAGAGCAGTGGTGGATATTCAGCTCAAGCAGGGCCTTTTCGGGGTTGCAGTGAAGATCCTGCCGGCTGGAGCGTCCTTTCCTGACAGACCCGAGATCAAGCAACCTAGCGAGTCTGAACCAGAGAAGCCTCCCGCACTAGAGGTGAGAGAGGAGGAAGAAGAAGCCGAGGAGGTAAGCGAAGCTGCCGATACTGAGAAAACGTGAGCTAGCTCAGCTTCTGCCCGAAGAGCGGAAGAAGAAACTGGAGGAGCTCAGAACGGAGCTCGCCAAGATGCGTACTACGGTCGAGTCCGGGGGAAGAATGGAAAATCCAGCTAGGATCAGGGAGATACGAAGGACGATTGCGCGGCTTCTTACTATGGATGCAAAGGCAGCCAAGATGCCCGTGAAGGAGTAATGCCGATCAGGGCCGAGAACATTCTGAGACATGAGCTGATAGGATTGAACGCTACAGTTGCAAGAAGCTCCAACCCGTATCTTGCGGGAATTCGCGGTCGAATCATCGACGAGACAAGAAATACCCTCAAACTGAGTACTAGAAGAGGAGTCAGAGTCGTTCCAAAGAGTGTAGCCGTGCTGAGAGTGAGCCTGCCTGATGGTTCGATCGTAGAAGTCGAAGGAGCAAGACTAGTCGGAAGACCCGAGAACCGGTTGAAGATGAGAGCGAGGAGATGGTGATGCGAGAAATAGGTGTCGGAGTCAAGCGTCCACAGAAGACCTGTGAGGACGCAAACTGTCCGTACCATGGAACTCTTCCGGTGAGAGGCAAGATCCTTGATGGGACGGTCGTAAGTTCCAAGATGAGCGGAACAATCACGGTCGAGAGAGGACATCTGCATTATTCAAGGAAATACTTGCGATACGAGCGCCGTCGCAGCAGGATCCTTGCGCACAGTCCACCGTGCCTTGAGTTGAAGGATGGAGATCGCGTTAGAGTAGTCGAGTGTCGACCGATTAGCAAGGAGGTTTCGTTTGTTGCAATCGAGAAGATCAGTCCTACCGCGTAGATGCTTCATCATCAAAACATTAAAGAACGGTAGATCGCCTCTTTGCCGAAACTCCGTAGTGACATAGTATGCCCGCTCCGCGAACAAGAGCAGTCAGCGCCAAAGGCATGGTAGAGTACAGGCCGCACGTGGAGCGAGGCCTCCCGGTAGGAAGTAGGATATTCTGCGCTGACAACACCGGTGCCAAACAACTCAAACTCATCAATGTGATGGGCTACAGAGGTCGACTCAGACGCGTCCCTGCAGCGTGCGTTGGTGACATGGTGATGGTCTCTGTCTCAAGGGGCACTCCAGAGCTTAGACGCCAGATGTTTCCGGCAGTTGTAGTGCGTCAGAAGAGACCGTTCAATCGCCCCGACGGCGTGAGGATTCAGTTCGAAGACAACGCCGCTGTCATAATGACGCCTGAGGGCGAACTGAAGGGAACTGAGATCAGGGGCCCTGTCGCGAGAGAAGCCGCGGAAAGATGGCCAAGGGTCGCCAACGTCGCAAACATAGTAGTGTGACAAATGATGCCGGCACTGTCTTCGAGTCACCCGAGGAAGCAAAGGCGTGCACGGTATACCGCGCACAGCTGGAAGAAACACAAGCTGCTTGCTGCTCCACTATCTGAAGACCTGAGAGCTGAACATAAGAAAAGATCCTTGCCCGTGAGAAAAGGCGATACCGTCAAGATTACGAGAGGGGACTTCTCTGGAGTCGAAGGGAAGGTCTCGGAGATCGATACCGAGCGACAACGACTTTTCGTGGAAGGAGTAACCCGAGAAAAGGTCGCTGGAACCTCGGAGAAAGTCTCCGTCCACTGCACCAAGGTCATTATAACGAGACTCAACCTCGACGACAAATGGCGAGCGGATTCGTTGAAGGAGTCGAGGACGGTCAGCGAGAAGAGTGAGGCCTGAGGGATGGGGAAGAAAGGCGGAAGGAGGCATCTGAAGAGGGAAGTGGCACCACGCTCCTGGCTGATTCATCCAAAAGAATTCCAGTGGGCGGTCAAGCCTAGAGCGGGACCTCATCCGCGAGACGCCTGCCTACCTTTGGGTAGTGTACTTCGAGATGTGCTGGGCTATTCAAAGAACCTCCGTGAGAGCAAGATCATCCTCGCCCAGAACAGAGTCATCGTAGACGGAAAGATCCGCAGAGACCACAAGTATCCGGCTGGCTTGATGGACGTAATCGAGCTCCCAGACGCAAACGCAAGCTACAGGATTCTACCCGCAATTGGCAAAGGCCTGATAGGCGTTCGCATACCGAGAGACGAGGCCAAGGCCAAACTCTGCAGGATAGAGGAAAAGACAACGCTTCGAAAGGGTCAGGTCCAACTGAATCTACACGACGGCAGAAACGTTGTGGTGTCAGTGCAAGATCCCCGAACTCCGAGGGAAGACGCGTACAAGACGAAAGATACGTTGAGGATTGGCATTCCAACACAGAAGATACTGGGTCACCTCAAGTTCGCCGAAGGCGCCTACGCGATCGTCACGTCGGGAAGGAACATCGGCCGGCATGGCAGGATAATGAAGATCGAGCCGAGGAAGGCCGCAAGAACCGCAAAGGCCCTGATTGAGGATCCCTTGGGAAACCGTTTCGAGACCATAGCCGATTACCTATTCGTCGTAGGCGAGGACAAACCTATCATCAAGATCGAAGGCGGCGCCTAGAGATGCAAGCGATGGAAGAAAGCCCCGTCAGTGAACACCCAATGCGGCAGATTAGACTTGAGAAGGTGACAGTCCATATCGGAGTGGGGCAGTCAGGCGAGTCTCTCGAGAAGGCAAGGACCATTCTCAACGAACTGACCGGCCAGAAGTCCTCGTCTCAGAAAGCACGGCGAACGTTGAAGGACTTCGGCATCAGGGAGGGAGAACCCATCGCATGCAAGGTGACACTACGTAGGGACAAAGCGATGCAGTTCGTCCGGAGAGCTCTGGAAGCCGTGGGGAACCGTTTGTCAGCATCAAGTTTCGACAACAATGGGAACTTTGCGTTTGGCGTGAAAGAGCACATCGAGATGCCGGGGACGAAATATGTCCCAGAACTTGGCATCGTGGGCTTTGACGTCATCGCCACGATGGAGAGGCCTGGGTTCCGCATCAAGCGAAGAAGGATCAGGAGAAGCAAGGTCGGGAAGAACCACCTTGTCACGAGGGAAGAAGCAATCCGTTTCGTCAGAACCCACTTCGCCATAGACATAGTCGGAGACCTACAGTGATGGCAAAGAAGAAACAGCCAAGGAAGAAGAAATTTGGAAAGGGAAGCCGCGCATGCAGACGCTGTGGTCAATATGACGCCGTCATCCGCAAGTACGATCTCAACCTTTGCAGGCAATGCTTCAGGGAACTAGCTCAGACTCTTGGTTTCAAGAAATACATGTAGATGACTGATGATGTCTCCGGTAGAACTTGTAGAACGAGTCGTCGAAGTTCCAGAGGATGTGAAGGTTGAGGTCTCGGGTCGAAGAGTGAGAATCTCAGGTCCTAAGGGAGAGTTAGAAGAGGACCTTTCTCATCTCCCATGCGTATTGGTGACAGAGAAAGACCGCATATTCGTGAGGGCTTCATGGGCACGGAAGGAACAGGTCGCGATGGTCGGAACTGCTGCGGCTAGGATCAGAAACATGATCAAGGGTGTGAAGTCTGGATTCACGTACAAGATGACAGTGGTTCACGCCCATTTCCCTGTCACGCTGAAAGTGCTCGAAAAGGAAAGGAAGCTTCTCATCGAGAACTTCACAGGCGAGAAGACACCTCGAGTCGCTCTAATCGTGGGACATTCAAAGGTCAAGGCCTCGGGTGACGAAATACTAATTCAAGGTATAGACTTGGAGGACGTAAGCCAGACGGCAGCAAATATCGAGCAGACTACAAGAATCAAGGACAAAGACCAGAGAGTCTTCCTCGACGGAATCTACGTCTCCGAACGCAAGGAGGGCATGTGATTTGACTGATAGGAAACGACGTACGCCTTCTTTCATCAGGCAAGAAAGCTGGCGCGTTCGCAGAGTCAAGAACCGATGGAGACGCCCCCGCGGTAAGACGAGCAAGATGAGGCTCGGCATGAGAGGTTGGCCTAGGACCGTCAAAGCCGGCTACAAGGCTGACCGAGCAACGCGAGGTATGCATCCATCAGGACTCAAAGAGATCATTGTGAGACGGCCGGCTGATCTCGAGAAGGTCGACTCAAAGACCCAGATTGTGAAGATCAGCCACACAGTCGGAGAAAGGAAACGAGTCGCAATCTTGGAACGAGCCCAAGCTATGGAATTGACGGTTGCGAATCCCGGATTGAAGAAGGCTGAGGCTGCGCCTGCTGAGGAATTGGTCATCAAAGAAGAAGAAACGAAGGCGACGGAAGAAGTCTCCTCCGGAGGGAAACCAGAATGAGTGTGCGGTCACAAAGGCGCATTGCCGCCGAAATCCTGAAAGTCGGAGAGAACAGAATCTGGCTCGACCCAGAGGATATCGACGCGATCAGCTCCGCAATCACTAGGACAGAGATACGCAAACTGATTCATGAAGGAGCAATTAGGCCCCTGCCGAAAGCAGGCACAAGCAGAGGAAGAACACGGAGGCTCAAGGCAAAGAAGAGAACAGGTAGACGCACTGGATCAGGTTCACGAAAGGGCGCCGGAGTATCGCAGAAGACAGCGTGGATGAACAGGATCCGCTCTATACGAGAACGATTGCGCGAGTTAAGAGACAAGCGTATGATACCGACTGGGACCTACCGAAAGTTGCTCCTGATGGCGAAGGGTGGGTCATTCAGGAGCTCCTCTCATCTCGACGAATACATCGAGGCACACAAGCTCGCTAGGAGACGATAGATCAATGTCACAAGTGACAACACGGCCGCAGGAGGCTGGCTGGGTTCCGAAGACGAAGCTCGGTAGAATGGTCCAATCGGGACAAATCCTCTCACTGGATGATGTCTTCACTCAAGGGCTACGAGTTATGGAGCCCGAGATAGTGGACGTCCTGCTTCCTGATTTGAAACAAGAAGTCCTTGGAATCGGTTTCGTTCAGAAACAGACTGATGCTGGTGAGAAGTCGAGATTCAGGGCCGTTGTTGCTGTGGGGAACAACAGCGGATATCTTGGCGTCGGTGATGGGAAGGCGAAGCAAGTCAGAACGGCCATTGACAAGGCGACGCTTCAGGCAAAACTGAAGGTTATTCCTGTCAGGCGTGGCTGCGGCAGCTGGGAATGTGGCTGTGGTCAGCCACACTCGCTGCCGTTTCGTGTAACTGGGAAGTGTGGTAGCGTTCGGGTCGGCATCATACCGGGCCCGCGAGGCCTCGGCCTCGTTGGAGGAGAGATCATCAAGACCGTGTTGACGCTGGCAGGTGTGAGAGACTGCTGGACTCGTACCTATGGCTCGACTAGCACGTTGGCGTCCGCTGCGCTGGCGGTCTATGAGGCTCTTCGAAACACGTACAGGACTGTCACCTACTCTGACTGGGTCAGATAGGACGGCTCATCACAGTATCTTGAGTTTGCGGCCTATCTTCTCGAATGCAGCAAGCGCCATGTCTAGATCCACTCGTGTATGTCCTGCATTCATCATTGTCCGAATTCGTGCTTTGTCCCGAGCGACCATTGGAAAGACGATCGGTAGGGCGAAGACCCCCTCTTCGTAAAGCAGAGTACTCATCTCTTGCGCTACTGTGCTCTCTCCGACGATAGCTGGTGTAATCGGCGTCTGGCTATTGCCTATGTCGAAACCCATCTCCTTGAGTGACTTCTTGAAGTAGCCTGTGTTGTTCCACAGGTTCTGGAGATGGACTGGTTCATTCTCAACGACATCAAGTGCGGCGATGCAAGCCGCCGTGACCGGCGGAGGATGAGATGCGCTTAGCAGCCACGTGCGCGACTTGTTGAACGCAAACCGCCTCAGATCCTCGGTTCCTGAGACGTATCCTCCTACCACGCCGAATGCCTTGGAGAAAGTACCCATCTCGACATCGATTTCTCCATCCATGTGGAAATGCGAGGCTATTCCCCTCCCTTTCTCTCCCAGCACTCCGTCGCCGTGTGCGTCGTCGACGTATGTGATTGCGTCATATTCGGAGGCAAGCTTGACGATCTTGTCGAATGGCGCGATATCGCCATCCATGCTGAAGACGCCATCTGAGATCACAAGGATTCTCATGAATTTGTTTCTCGTCTCTTTGAGAATTCGCTCAAGATCCTCCATGTCAGAGTGCTTGTAGATCGTCCTTTCTGCTCTACTTAGGCGAGTTCCGTCGATGATGCTTCCATGATTCAGTTCGTCGCTGACTATGAGATCACCTTCAGTCACCAGCTGAGGGATGAGACCCGTGTTCGCTGCGAAGCCTGTGGAGTAGACCAGCGCAGCCTCTGCATGTTTGAAAGCCGCAAGTTTCTTCTCGAGTTCAAGATGTAGATCCATGTTGCCCGCTATCGGTCTTACCGAGCCAGATCCGACCCCATGCGTGTCTATCGCCTTCTTCGCTGCCTCCTTGAGCTTTGGATGATTGGTTAGATTCAGGTAGTTATTGGAGCAGAGCATGAGTATCTTCTTGCCATCGACAACGCAGTGAGGGGCACTGCCTCCCTCAAGTGTTCGCAGTCTCCAATTCAACCCGGCCTTTTCGAGATTCAGGTATTCTTCGCGAAGGAATGCGAGTTTCTGGCTTCCCATCTTCACACCAGCCCAACTAGGGACGTTGTCGAGAATCGGAGATGCAGCAACACCGCCGTCGATAATAGCCTTTCGACGCGAGTCTTCTTGAACGACAGGTCGAGCAAGAGAGAAAACATAAGAAGAAACTACTTGCCACTACCGCCGACTCAATGAGTGAGGAAGATTGCCTCCCCCCAATCCTGAGTTCAGCGTCGACCCTTCTGAACCCGGAAACAAGGTCTACCCGCGATCGTTGCATTGTTGCGCGACTCGCCGAAGAGGACGGCTTGCTTGACCAAGATACTCGTCACCGGAGCAGTTGGACAAATAGGCACTGAACTGGTCCAGGCGCTTCGGACGCGATATGAGAGAGACGATGTTGTCGCAGCGGGCCATCGCACCAAGCCAACTCAGGACTTCATCAACTCGGGACCTTTTGTCTATCTCAACGTACTGGATCGCAAGCAGTTAGCCGAAGCTGTGGCGGACAACAAAATCGACACGATATATCATATGGCCTCAGTTCTATCAGCAGTCGGTGAACTCAATCCGCAATTATGTTATGAAGTAAACACGGGGGGACTCTACAATATCCTAGAGATAGCACGAAAACACAAGCTCGAACGAGTGATGTTAGCCAGCTCTATTGCCGTTTTCGGGGTAGGTGTTCCCAGAGACAGAGCGCCAAACGATGCAGTCCTCCTCCCGACGACTATGTATGGAGTGACCAAGGTATCTGGAGAGTTACTTGCTCGATACTACTTCAGCAAGTTTGGTGTTGACGTTCGTTCTGTGCGCCTTCCGGGAATCATAAGCAGCGAAACTCTGCCCGGAGGCGGCACTACCGACTACGCCGTTGAGATGTACTACGCGGCGGTTGAGGGAAGAAGCTACACCTGCTTTGTTAGAGAAGAGACAGCATTGCCGATGATGTACATGGCTGACGCGATCAAGGCACTTATCGAGCTGGCTCAGGTAGAGGGCTCCAGACTGACTCGACGAGTCTACAACGTCAATTCGATGAGCTTCTCTGCCGGGGAACTCGCGAGATCAATCAGAAGGGTTGTTCCTGACTTCACCTGCGAGTACAAGCCCGACTACCGACAGGCCATTGCTGATTCTTGGCCGATATCACTGGACGATTCCCCAGCGAGACAAGATTGGAATTGGCGGCCCGACTATGACCTTGACAAGATGACCGCGGAGATGATTGAGAGGCTACGAACGAGACTGACATGACCTCACAGCAGCATCTCGAGATCACCACGCAAGTCTGAAAACTAGTCGTTCCTCCATGCGCTGCGCGGTCGCTTCAGACCTCTCCAAAACAATCCGCATCGCGATCACTGCAGAACTGCATCCAGTTCTGCCCATCGATTCTCGTGATACGCTGGCGAGCTCGCAAAACCTTTATCTGAACAACGTCGGTGTGAGTGCTTCGATCTAGGATATCAGAAGTCTACAGTGTAGCTGTCGGAGGTTCAAGGAATGGCAACACGTAGGAGAAGAATCAGGAGGCGGCGAGGCAGCAGAACGCATGGTTGGGGCACCTCCGGACAGCACAGAAAGAGCGGTATGCTCGGCGGTCACGGCAAGGTCGGATTGTACAGGCATAAGAAGAGCGCGGTGATCAGATATGGTCATGTCCTGACGAAGAAGAGCCTCCTGCCGAGATTGGGCGATAAGCAGAGAGCAATTGTCAGTGTGGGTCAGCTTGAGGACATACTGTCCAATCCCAAGTGTGCTCACGCGGTCAGCGAGCACGAAGGAAAGAGAGTCTTGGACTTGCGATCGCTCGGAGTTACGAAGCTACTGGGTTCCGGGAACATACGAATCCCCATCCTTGTGAAAACTGACAAATTCTCGAAGTCAGCGAGCGCCAAGATCGAGGCAGCCGGAGGTCGGATCGAAAAGCCGACGCCGTAGGAGCACGACTTCATGGTACGATTCATAGAACTGTTCAAACCTCTGGCACGGTTCTTCCCGAACATCTCGGCGCCCGATCGAAAGGTCGCGTTCAACGAGAAGGTCTTCTGGACCGCGATGGCGTTGGTGATCTACTTTGTCATGTCCCATGTGCCTCTCTACGGAACCCAAGGCATGTCCCAGCAGGACCCTCTCGGCGCTCTGAGAGTGATCTTCGCTTCCAATCGAGGAACGCTCATGGAATTGGGCATAGGCCCGATAGTCACGGCCGGCCTCATACTTCAGGTGCTGGCAGGCTCGAGGATGGTAAACATCGACATGACGAATCCGGAAGACCGATCGATGTTCACGAGCGCCAGCAAGATCCTAGCCGTTGTCATGACGGTCTTCGAGGCTTCAGCCTACCTCATCGGCGGCACGTACGGGCAACTTGTCGTTCAAACTCAGATCGTAATATTGATCCAGCTCGTCGTGGCGGGAATCGTCGTGATGTTACTTGACGAGCTTCTGCAGAAAGGTTGGGGTCTCGGTAGCGGCATCAGTCTCTTCATAGCCGGAGGAGTAGCTCAAACAATCTGGTGGGATGCCATATCTCCGATGGGACCGATGGCTGACGGTAAGTTCTACGGCGCAGTAATCGCATTCGTCCAAGCAATACAAGGCGGAGACGCGCTCGTTGATATCTTCTACCGCTCTGAGGGGTTGCCTGACATGATCGCGTTGTTCACAACCATAGTGGTCTTTGCCGCAATAGTCTACATGAACGGAATGAGAGTGGAAGTGCCAGTCTCGTACGCCAGATACCGAGGGTTCAGAGGTAAGTTCCCGCTCAAGCTTCTATACGTATCGAACATCCCTGTGATTTTTGCAGCTGCGCTCTTTGGCAACATCTACTTCGTTTCGCAAATCATCTGGTCACGATACAACTCTGGGAACACGAACTTCTGGCTCAACCTCATAGGGCAATTCAAGACGACTGGCACGCAGTTCGAACCAACTGGGGGGCTCGTCTACTATGTCGTACCTCCGAACAACCTGCCCAGCGTTTTATCGGATCCTCTCCGCGCGACAGTGTACGCGGGTCTTCTGATACTCTTCTGTGTCTTCTTCGCGATGACATGGGTTGAGGTCGGCGGGATGGACGCGAACACAGTGGCAAAGCAGCTCCTCGACTCGGGGATGCAGATTGAAGGATTCCGTCGGTCGCAGATCCCAATCCGTCAGCTTCTCCAGAGGTACATCCCGGTTGTCACGATACTTGGTGCAATAATCATCGGTGCGATCGCAGCGTCAGCAGATTTCCTTGGGGCATTCGGTTCGGGAACAGGAATCCTTCTGACTGTTGGCATAATTGAACAGTACTATCAGATACTGGTTCGAGAGAGGATCACAGAGCTGTACCCGGCTGCAAGAGCCTTCTTGGGTGAATAGGCATGGAACCTATCGACAGTATATGGAATATGCTGATGGCTGCGCTACAACCCTACAGTTCGATCCCAGCCTCCACGTTGCTCACACTGGCAATCGCAGGATCACTTGCCTTGGTGTCCACGGCAGCCAACAGACTCCTGGTAGATGTGAAGAGGGTCGCACAGGTCACCAAGGAAGTCAACGCATGGAGGAAAGAGTTTGAAAGGGCGCGAAAGGCCAACGACAAGCAGCTCCTCGCGAAACTCACAAAGAAACAGCAAGCCATGATGAAGTTACAAAGTCGGGTTGCCTTCGACCGTATGAAAGTGAGTTTCATCTTTATCATACCATTCTGGGTCGTCTGGATCGTCCTCAGCAGTTTCTTCGGAGCGAATGTTGTGGCGTTTGCGCCGTTCCAGATTCCGCTTGCCGGGGACAAGCTCTCGTTCTTCTCTTGGTATCTGATATGCTCCTTCACGATCAGCCTTCCGCTCACTAGGATATTCGGCATCAATCCGGAGGATGCCTAGGTTGCCACGCAGATCGAGGAGATCGCGTTCTTCGAGGCGAATTGCTGTTCGGCTTCCCGGTGGGGGACGCTCGGTCATCTACCGTCAATCTCGACGAGGAAGAGCGCGATGCAGGGTCTGCGGAAGCGTGCTTCATGGAACCGTTTCAGCGGAGGCAAGTCGGGTTCCAGCGAGCGCCAGATCCCCCTCACGACCCTACGGTGGGAATGTTTGCGCTCCATGCCTGAGGAAGCTGTTGCGTGCCAAGGTTCGGAGCCCCCCCTAGATGGGCTTGGTCATTACGATTGCAGGTCCGCATGGCACAGGGAAATCAACATATGCCAAACTCATCGCGAAAGAATTCCACCTCCGGTACGTATCGGCCGGGCAGTTGTTCAGGGATATCGCGCGAGAGAGAGGCCTCAGCCTTGAAGAGCTGAGCAAGCAAGCAGCAGACTCCCCGGAAATCGATCGACTGATCGATGAACGAAGCACCGCAGAAGCAACCAAAGGAGAGGTAGTAGTCGAGGGTCAATTGGCCGGGTGGATGGCGAAGGACCTCGCACAGATACGTATCTACTTGAAGGCTCCGGAAGAAACGAGGATAGAGAGGATCGCGCGGCGGGACCGCCTGAACTGTGATGATGCACGAAGACAGACACTAGAAAGGGAGCGAATACAACGCGACAGATACGAAAAGTACTACGGAATAGACATACACGATCTATCCTTGTACAATATCATCCTCGACACAGGAAATCGTTCCGTAGAGAGCGCTAGCGCAGAACTCTTCTCCAAGATCCACAACATACTGGAACGGATGCCACGAATCTGAGACGACGTACAAATCCAGCTGGGCGCAGAGTATGGTAAGCTTATTAGTGGATCGATCCATCTTAGGTGATCCGCCTATCCGGTGCTGTGGCTATGACGGGTTTCGATGCTGGACGAATATGCGTTAAGCTCTCTGGTAGAGAGGCCGGAAAGAAATGTGTCATACTCGATGTCATAGACAAGAACTTCGCATTGGTTACGGGGCCTCCGAAAGTCACCGGTGTCAAGCGACGCCGAGTGAACATTCAGCACATTGAGGCGACACGGGAGAGAGTTGAGATAAAGAAGGGGGCCACCGACGAGGATGTAGCCAAGGCACTGGACAGAGCAAAGAAGACGGCCTTCATGAAGTCAGAGATCAAGCCTTAGTGTGCCTCAGATCATCAGAATGCAGGCACGAGACCCTTCTGATCGAAGCCGTGAATCCCTGACGTCTACAACTGATGCGGGCGCTGATCTTACTTGTCTTAATATGTGAGGTTACATTGTCTACTCGGTGCCATACGTGAGAATCATGCCTCCTTGGGAAGTGAAGCGCACCCTCATCCGAAAATCCGAGGAATCCACAGACCCAAAGCATGGACATGAACCAACCCAGAGGCCGATCAGAGAGCACATCCGGTTCGGCATCATCAACCTCGACAAACCTGCGGGACCATCAAGCCACGAAGTAACCGCTTGGGCGAAGAGGATCCTCGACGCTGGACATGCCGGTCACGGCGGGACCCTAGAAGCACTTCATGCTGGGAAGATCCCATCGTGACTGGTGTGCTTCCAGTCGCCCTTGAAGATGCCACAAAAGTCGTCCAAGCATTCTTGCACTCGGGAAAGGAGTACGTCTGCCTCATGCTTCTCCACGGTGAGATCCAAGACGAGCATCTTGCGAAAGTCCTCGCGGAGTTCACTGGGGAGATCTACCAGAAACCACCTCTGAGGTCATCCGTCAGGCGGGAATCACGAAAGCGAATCGTGTACTACATTGATCTCCTCGAGAGAGATGGAAATCGGGTACTCTTCAAGGTCGGTTGCCAAGCGGGGACGTACATCCGCAAGCTATGCTCCGACATCGGAGACATCCTCGGTATCGGAGCCCACATGCAAGAGCTTCGGAGGACTAGATCTGGACCGTTTACAGATAGCGCGGGCTTACATACGCTGCACGAGGTTGTGGATGCCCACGCGAGACTCCAAGAGGGAGACGAGGAACCGATTAGGGTGCTGATAAGACCTGTAGAAGAAGCATTGGAGTACATTCCGAAGATCACCATCCGAGACTCGGCCGTGGATGCGATCTGTCATGGCGCTAGTCTGGCAATTCCGGGCATTGTCTCGTTGGAGGACCCATTCCCGAAGGAATCAACTGTGGCCATAATGACGCTCAAGGGTGAGGTCGTTGCTTTGGCGACTAGCACACTATCGAGTGAGTCCATCGTTCATCAAGAGAAGGGAATTGCCGCGAACGTCATGAGGGTACTAATGCTCCGCGGGACATATCCCAAGATGTGGCGCGAATGAGCCGCAATAGAACCACTCGAATGCTATGACGAGAACATTTATCATGGGTTGCGGCAGAGCCGTCAGTCAACGGGTTGTCCGAATCGACGCCGGGATTCCCGAGCCTGGTACGGGGCAGATCCCAATTCGAGGAGCCTAGGCCTGGAGTCAAGGACGGCAAGCCTGTGGTCCCTTGGGGCCGCGAGGGTTCAAATCCCTCTCCCGGCGCCAGAAACCAATTTCTCAGACGCCTACTGCTGCGACGCAACGGATCCCTCTCGTTCACATGAACGTGCGGACGCCGGTCACCCGCTCGAGATCGATGACTGCTAGGATGTTCAGTCGCTCAGCTTTCCCTCGGACGGTCAAGCTCGAGAGACTAACCTCCTACTCAGTCCGATTGACAGGAGCGTTATCTGCTGATGTGACCTGTGATCGACGGCTTCTCCCTCTGCTTGACTTCGAGGAGACGGATATCTGAAGAACCTGCTTTGGTATCTCGGTCCTTGCGCTAGGTTTCAAGACGTGTTGGACTGACTTTCCAATAGGGGCAAACCGTATGGCTCAAGTCAACTGCATATCGCATTCCGAAGCATCGTCGAGCAAGTGTCCTGGTTGCAGACAAGAAAAGAGGAGGAGTTGGTTGAACTACAGGTCTTCGAAGACGATTGTGTTGTGGGCGAGAGTATTGCTGACGCTGCTCGGGTATCCGTAGGTTGCCTTGTAGTCCGCCATGAAGTCATGGAAGTTGACGTTCATCCCCGAGTGGTGGAACACCACCCAAAGATTTGCGAGGAGACCGGAAGCCACATCGCCTGCTTCGTTCTCCGAGTCTTGAAGATCTATGAGTGCCATAGTCACGCGACCCTCGACAGCAGGCCCATCCTCCCAATATCCCGTAGCATTCTCCTCGTCAACCTCGAAGTTGTTCGCGTAGGTGTAGGTCTTGTCACTGTGAGTCATGTAAGGTACGTCGCTCGCCCAGCCTTCCGACCAAGCACAGTTCACATGAGACACACCGTTGATATAATGCGGACTCGGGCAGTACGTGCTGAACCAGCCACCGTAGACCGTGTACATAGCGAAGTGCCCGTACTCGTGTTGAATCACGTCGGGGCTTCGTGCATCATTCATCACAGGCAGGTGTATCTCGCCTCCGGTATGGTAGTGGGCCCACGACTCGTACGGGAAGCGAACTGTCACGCTTGGCATGACCCATCCTTCCGAACCCAGCCTGTTTGCAAAGAAGTTCCACGCCCCCCAGTTCCGATTATCGTTCACGATACTTTCATAGATCATCCAAGCTCCTCTGTATACGCCGCCATCCCCGGCGTACATGGAGTAGGTTCCCATCTTGTACCTTGTGTCGCTTAAGCTGGGATACTTGCACGGCGTTACGGTGGCGTAGGAATCGAAACCTCCCGTAGGCGTGCGAACCTCCCCGGCACTGGTCGCAGGAAATATCTCAGCGTATAGGCCGGCAGAACCGGGATTCGCAACAGCGATCTTGAACTTCCCCGCCTTCTTTCCCGGGTCACCTGTCAGACCCTGTCCTAGGAGGGCATTGTCGGAGCAGCGATGAATGTGGACCCATCCCCAGACGATACCTTGCAGCGATGTGTCAGCGCCCGTCGACCCATCGTTGCTCAATGGTGTCGTGAACTTGCCTTTCACCTTCAGCGAACCCCCGGCTGGAGCGGAAGCCATGTCGGAACTAGATGCGGTGGGTCTCACTACGACCCCTCCAGCCGCCTGGTCCACTTCGTCGTCTGGCCAGTCATCCATGGAGATGAGAGTATTGAGGGGGCGTTCACCACTGAATGTGTAGACTGGTAGTCTTGCCTGCCATTCCGGTGAAGTCCAGTCCAGTCCGATCACAGAAGGTGCAACCCAGACTTCGCCCGGTTTCACAGAATTCGCTTTGAACACTGGACCCGCAGAGGTCAGAGGAATCGCGGCAGACACGATCGTCGTGATCAACATAACGATGCAGAAGATCGATGCCATAAGATTCTTCATTTCCTATTCCCTCGCAAGAGCGAGTTGACCGCGTCTTGCTGCATTCACTATCACTCTTCTTGGGAAATAACACTTGTCACAGTCCGCTCCTGTGCAAGCTGTCCTATTGAACTAGAATGAGGAAGGCGGCAGATGAGACACATACAACATATTCAGAATGTACTGCAAGCACGTGCCGCGCAAGCCGGCCTGTCATATTGACTGCATTCAGCTCTTGCCTTGCGTAACGCCATCTCAGGAAACAGAGAATACCTCTGACGAGCTTCGCAACGGACATATTGTAGACGCAGCCAACTTGGATCTCAGGTGTGAACAAGACAGGCGAACCACTTGTCGCAGAACCTTGACCGACGGGAGTACCTGAAATATGCAGGTGGTGCCTTGCTTGTTGTAGCGGGAATCACAGCAGGCGTTTACTACTCTCAGAAGACGGAACCGACTCCGGCGCACACAGAGCAACAAAGTTACGCCAGAACTCCTACTTCCACACAACCTGCAACTGCGAGGACCACCATCACGACGTCTACTCGTCAGGATATCGCTGAGGTTTTCATGATTGATGGCACTGATAGAGTATCGGCGATTCAGAACCTGCTGGCAAAGTTCGACCTTGCCGGCTTCGCAGGCAAGCGGACAGCCGTGAAGGCAAACTACAACAGTTCCGACGCGTTTCCCGCGTCCACGCATATTGACACGCTTCGGGCGATCATGCAGAACCTGAACGGAGCTGGAGCCGATCGGATTGTCCTCGCGGAGCGAAGTGGTATGGGAGATACTCGCCGGGTGCTTGAAGAGACGGGCGTCTTCAGGCTCGCGGAGGAGGCTGGATTTGATGTGGTTGTCCTTGACGAGCTTCCTGCTGAGGGCTGGGTCCAGATCATTGATGAGAGACTACATTGGTCGCGTGGCTTCAAACTTGCAGGAGCCTTCGCGGAGGCCGAGAGGGTGGTTCAGACGTGCTGCCTCAAGACTCACAGATTTGGAGGTCACTTCACCATGTCCCTGAAGAACTCTGTGGGCATGGTGGCTGATAGAGATCCGAGCGGATCGTACGAGTACATGGGCGAACTCCACAGCTCTCAATTCCAGAGACAGATGATCGCCGAGATCAACAAGTTCTACAAGGTCGACATAGTTGTCATGGACGCGACGGAGGCCTTCGTAAGGGACGGACCGGAACGAGGAGAACTAGTGAAGCCCAACCTCATGTTGGCAAGCAAGGATAGAGTTGCTCTGGATGTTGTGGGCGTTGCCGTACTGCGATCATATGGCAGCACTCCCGAAGTCATGAAGGGACGCATCTCGGGACTCGAACAGATATCTAGAGCGGCAGAACTCGGTGTCGGAATATCCACAGCGTCACAAATCAAGCTCGTGCCACTAGACAGCACGAGCCAGAAGACCGCAGAGAATCTTCAAACGATACTCGACAGGGAAGGGTAGGCCTGAACAGAGCGACCGTGCGATACACATCTCAGTCTCGTTTCGAGTAGTTCCCAGCTAAGCGATCGTGAGATACAGTCAGGCGTGAGCTCTTTCGATGATCTTGCATTTGGGTGCCTTCTTGGCTTCGTCCATCACCCTCGCGGTCACCAAAGCCTGTTCACCACTGCACAGCGGATCGAGCACGCGGCCTTTTCTTACGGATTCGGCCAGAAGCTGAAGCATCGCTTTGATCGGCTCCTTCCGCCGCACATCAAAGGGGATCTCCACGTTCTTTGACAACTGTTCAAGATCCTCAAAGTTGCGGGGTCTCCTGCGAAGCTTCGGCGGTGGAAAGCCGATCTTAAGCGCCGCGGGAGTATAGGTGACCTCGTAGTACTCATGCTCTGTTTCCAGCTCTAGGCGGCGTCTACGAATGCTCGCATATCGAGCCTCCACAAGCGAACGGGTATGGCCGCAGTCAAGTTCTACCATGCACTCGTACTCGGCATGACCCTGCTTCGGCACTGTGAAGTTCGAGCCTCGAACTCCAGGCTCAACGCCGAAGAGATGATAGGCCATGTCGATGCCGTGCGAGGCCAAATCCAATAGCACCCCGGGACCATCCATTCCTGGAGGTGTCAAACCCACACGAATCTCTCTCGACCTGACCACCTCGGCAAGGTCGGCCACATCACGCAATTTCATGATCGCAGGATTGAGACGTTCAACGTAGCCTACTACGACCAATCTGCCCGCTCGCCTTTGCGTTTGTACCACCTCGAGACTCTGGCTCAACGTGGCACCCATGGGTTTCTCAACGAAGACGTCCAAGCCGCATTCAAGCGCCTGTACTACGATCGTGACGTGGCTTGACGGCCATGTGGCCACCGCCAAGACATCCAAGTCAAGTTTGAGGAAGGCGCCCAACTCCATGAAGGTGGTGAATGGAGCGTCCGCCAACTGCGCAGGATTGGAGTCATACACTCCACAGACTTCGAACCCAAGATCGACGAGCTTACGTGCGATTAGCCTCCCTCTCCCACCGTACCCGGCAATACCAAACTTCTCCACGGAACTCACTGCTCACCACGAACCTGCAGCCGAACATAAGGATATGACATGCCAGTCTCCGGGAAACCACAGTTCACAAGGTAGGTAGGCTCTCTGTCTTTTCAAGCGTGTCCCGGAGAATAAGTCCAAATCCTGAGCAAGTATTTTGTCCTCACAGTCTCGAACATGAGGGCATGTGCGCGTCGAAACCTCTTGTATCGTACTTGCTGTTCTTGGTCGAGGTCGGCAGGGAACATAGCGTCGCAAAGGAACTTATGAAACTACCAGGCGTGACAGAAGCGCAGGTTGTCTACGGTGAATTTGACGTTGTGGCAAGGGTTGCACTTGGAGACATAACGCTTCTAGATGAGACAGTCACGATGGCTCGTAGATTGCCGGGAGTGACGAGGACCTCAACGCTGATTTCATCTGGTATCCAAGCATAGGAGATCGTACCGGCTTCCGAATTATCTTGATCTGAACAGATTCGAAACCGTCTGACATTGTTGCGTTTTCCTCCGTCACTTGGCCGGGAATACTGATGACTCGTGCAATGCTCGATCGAGAGACTCTGATCAGTAGAGGTTAATTCCAGGAGACTCGGCTATTCCGCGGGGATTGTAGTCCATGTCAGTCAAGCTCGGTCGAGTCATGGGCATACCGATAAGAATTCACTATACGCTTTGGCTTGTCTTCTTTCTCATCGCTTGGTCACTCGCCTACGGCTACATGCCTCGTCAGTATCCGGGCCTCACCGCTGTCACATACTGGGCCATCGGAATAGCATCGGCTTTTCTGCTCTTCCTGTCGGTCCTGGTCCATGAGCTCGCGCACTCGTACGTCGCCAAGAAGAACGGCCTACCCATCACACGAATCACCCTGTTCTTCTTCGGAGGAGTCTCAGAGATTCGCGAAGAACCGAAGAACCCACGCCTCGAGGTGAAGATGGCCGCTGCGGGTCCAGTCACGAGCTTCTTGATCGCCGGGCTGTTCGCCAGCATGTGGTATGTGAGCCTTACATCACAGGTGCCGATTGGCCTGACTGCAACATTCCAGTACGGGGCAATGATCAACGCCTTGCTCGGAGCGTTCAATTTGATCCCCGCATTTCCACTGGACGGAGGCAGAGTACTGAGAGGAGCAGTCTGGAGCAGATCAGGCAGCCTACTCTGGGCAACAACTCTGGCTTCCCGCGTTGGAGAAGGATTCGCGTACGTCATGATGCTTGGCGGCTTTGCTGTGATGCTCCTTGGGGACGTGATCGATGGCATCTGGTTCCTGTTTCTCGGTTGGTTCCTGAAATCTGGAGCAGAGGCGAGCAAGAATCAGACGATAATATCCGAAGCTCTAGCTGGCGTCAAAGTCGGAGACGTCATGACACGCGACGTTTTGAGCGTTCCTCCTGGTATGACTGTACAGCGACTGGTATCAGATTTCTTTCTTGTTCGGACACATGGAGGATACCCCGTCGTCCAAGATGGAGAACTCCTTGGGATAGTCACTTTACAGTGCGTCCGCGCTCTTCCCAAGGAGAAGTGGAGCGAGACTACGGTTGGCGACATAATGGTATCCTGTGAACGCATGGTGACAATAAGCCCTGAGGCAGACGCCTCCGACGCGATGGGTAAGATGGCACGCCAAAACGTTGGGAGACTGATAGTCGCCACTAAGGACAATAGGCTGCTTGGAATGCTAACGAACGGCGACATCATGCGCGCGATACAGGTAAGAATCGATCTGGGTCTGTAAATCGAGCATTCTGTCAAGAGGACTGTGCTAGGTGCCTCTTGAGAGTGGCCTCGATTTGTTCTCTTGGCAGAGCACCAACTATTCGTTCGACCTCTACGCCGTTGCCAAGCACGAGAATCGTCGGTATGCTCTGAATGTAGTACTTCGACGTAGTCATGGGATTCTCGTCGACATTCAGTTTCGCGAAAAGGGCTGAAGAACCGTACTTCCTAGCCAGCTCTTCGAAGATCGGAGAAATCATTCGGCACGGATAGCACCAAGCCGCCCAACAGTCAACTACAACGAGCTTGTTCGTTCGGATGACTGTTTCGAACTCGCTATCTGTCAACTTGGCAATGGTTCCCGTTTGGGGCAAGATATCCCGCTTGTGAGCCCGTTCTATCATTTCAGCGAGCTTCCGTGCCTTGATCCTCTCGAGGTCGTCCACGGCGTATCGCACGAGCGCGACCGAGTCGCGGCTCCTAATATTAATCTGACCATGGCCAAAGACTCGGAACCGTGTTTCGTGACTGCACAGACAGCAAGCATTAAGACGAAAACGACCCAAAGTCGGCAAATCATCCGGGGACAAAATGGAGACTTCGCTTGACCAGATCTGCGACGGCCGAGAAGCAAGGATCGAATAACGGCATTCTCGCATCCGTCATAATCCCAAACTATCAAGGTGCAGATTGCATACTGGACTGTATACGTTCAGTACTCATCGCCGGGCGGAGGGATGTAGAGTTGGTAGTCGTGGACAATGCCAGCCCAGACAAGTCCGCCGATATCGTGCAGGTAAATTATCCTTCTGTCAAGCTAATCCGGCTGGCGTCAAACGTCGGATACGGTGAGGCATGCAACATAGGTGCAAGAGGCTCGATCGGAACATACCTGGTGTTCCTGAACAACGACACGATAGCAGTCGGAGAATGGCTGCGCGAACTCATCGCGCCCTTAGTGGACAGGCGGAACGGTGCGACCTGCAGCAAAGTCACTTTCCCGGGAAGCCCCGAAACAGTAGATTCGTGTGGAGGGGTCTCAGACATCTACGGATTTGCATGGAACAAAGGCAAGGGCGAGGTTGATGTCGGCCAATATGACAGTTTCCGAGACTGCTTCTATGCAGTAGGTTCGTCCCTCGCGGTCCGCAGAGATGTCTTCGAAGCCGTCGGAGGATTCGATAAGGAGCTGTTCATGTATGTTGAGGATGTCGACCTGTCCTGGAGGATACGACTTCTTGGATTCAACGTCATCTATGTTCCCAAATCGAGGATAGTGCATCGGTCCGGCATCACTCGAATGAAGACCTCCGACATCCAGTACCTATTCAACAGGAATCGCCTTAGAATGATATTGAAGAACTACTCCGTCCGCACTTTGGTGAGTATCCTCCCACGATACTTGGTACTGCAGATGGGTCTTCTCATCTGGGTCATTAGTCGACTTCGTGGTGATGAGCTTCGTACCGTCTTGGCAGCCTGGCTCTGGAACGCAAGACACCTTCGTGACACTATGCGATCGCGTAGGGTCGTACAAGCGAAGAGAAGAGTGAAGGACGATCATGTGATGGTTCATATGATCAATAAGCCCGCAGGCATACTGTTCTTGCTGCGTATGATTCGTAACCCAGTGCTCGAGACGCGGTTTAACTAGACGCTTTCAAGCCTAGTTGCTGGTGTTTCCTTTTGAACTGGCCTGCGAATCCCTAGACTGTGCGATCCGTTTGGAGAGCGGGGCTTTCAGCCACTCCAGCAGCTGTGTCCCGCTGCTGCCTGTGAAGAACGGTGCAAGCGATGCTACCAAGATTGCAGTACGTACGAGGTTGATCAATTGGATAGGCGAAGACGCCGAGAACTGATTTGTGTACTGAAAGAAGAACAACATGATCGCAGCATTTGACAGATCGAATATTGTGAATACTACGTGGGGAAGAGTGTTCAGACAAGCAAAGAAAGGCAATAGCCACAGTACCATCTGTGGCGTGAAGACCCAGCTTCCGAACAGAAACGCTCCTGTCATCATGTAGGACTTCTCAATGAGAGAACGACCTTTCGCGGTGAGAGCGTGCGCCAACGCAATTAGCCAGATAGCCATGCTGACGTATCGCATCATGGTGTAAGGTGGATAGTCCAGAAAGAAGACAAGCCACGTGTTCTCAGGACCCCCTTCAAAGGTCAAAGTGAACATCCTCCAGACCGCGTCGAACGACAGGAGACCTATCGGGACGTAGAAGCAAGCAACGGTAGCGCCGAAGAGGACTAGAAAGATCGACATCTCCCGCTTGCCACGCAACTGCTGCAAGAAGATAGGTACCAACATTATCGGGAACAGCTTAGTGACGACGCCCAATCCCAAGAAGACCGCGCTGAGATTCTTCCGACCGACCACTAGAGCGGAGAGTGAGAGCGAGAGCAAAGCCGCGAGAATGACGTCAAAGTTGTAGACCAGATAGCCGATCATCGTTCCCGTCAAGAATACGCGCGTTACAACTCTGTTCTTGTCGGCGCCCGTGATCTCGCAGAGTCTGCACGAACCATATG
>Ga0209725_1000087_pt1 | contig 52733 bp, 56 predicted proteins | sample I18A1metaG_FD_184145 | JGI IMG/M metagenome (GOLD analysis project Ga0209725, IMG submission 184145) | Lake sediment bacterial and archeal communities from Gulf of Boni, Indonesia to study Microbial Dark Matter (Phase II) - ​I18A1 metaG... | ecosystem: Environmental > Aquatic > Freshwater > Lake...
GCCTTACGAGCGTTGGATGACCTGCCATTCTAATAAAACCACCTGAATGACGGTGCGGTTCATGGAGGAGCAACATTTTAACAGAGCGCAAGGACAGTACCCATTAGCCAGCATATCCAGGGGATTTCGCGAATCGTGGACTTCCGCGAAGCAGAGCGCTCCATCCGACACCTATGCCAAGAGATTTCTGGAGATTCAACCATAGTTGCGAGTTGTCTGTACGGGTCAAGAGCAGGTGGATATGCCAGAAGCGACAGTGATTTTGACATAATCTTAGTGCTGGAAGGATATCGCGAAGGGCTAAGTTTTCACACCAAGAAAGTGGGTGGGGTCAATGCCGCCGTACTGATGGTCGATCGAGAACTCTTCGAATTGGACATGAAAAAGGGGCATCTGGGCGAGTTCATTTGCTCAAGGACTCTCGGTCCGTATCTGGCCTTGGAAAATCCGGATCTCCTGAAGGAGATGGAGATTCAAGCCAAGAAGAGAATCATCCAGGAAGAACTCAGAGACCTTGTGATAGAATATCAAGAAATTTCACATGGGTTGATGGTATCCCCAACCTATTTCGCTTTGTCTAGGCTGAGAAAAAGAGCTAGACACTATCCATCCGTGCTGCACAGCTACAAAGGCATGCTTCGGAAAGACGTAAGAAGCAAGAATCTCAAATCGATCCTAGAGGGATACGAGATTGGGCTCCAAGAACTCTGCAAAGCCGGGATCCTCAAATTCGAAAACGATATGATCATGCTGCAAGAGAAGTTTACAGACAGGATCCTTTCGAGGAGATCATTCGAGAAAGTCGTGAACGTCGTCGAGATGAGCCAGAGAGCCTTCCGTTCCTATTTGACATACGGGCGGAGCCGTATAGGCGGAGTCGAACTCATAATTGATGAAATAGGGCAACTGCTACAGAGAGGGCCCCAGTCGGATTCGAGTGACGAACAGACTGAGGATCCGAGGGATCATCTTTTCTTGCAGACATCGACTGGCATGGTCAATCTAAATGAGCAATCCTCAATCGTTGATGTCGCATTAAAGCTTAGACCTGGGGAGAAGGTTGCGATTAGCCCTATGGCCGGGGTACTAAACGATGTGTACTTGGTCTCCGTAGGTCAGGAACATCTCGTTGCGAAGCGATATACAAATTGGTTTACTCTTAAATGGTTCACCATCAATCTCGTGACGCTCGGAACCAAGAAGTTCTCAGTTATGGGGAAATCCAGACTTGCAAATGAATATGGCATAAATCGGATTCTGTCTGCGGAAGGTATTCCCGTGCCAGAGATAATTCATGTGAATATTCCCCAACGTATGCTTTTGGAAAAGTACGTCGAAGGGGAGAATGTGGCAAATCTGGTGAGACAGTTTTCGTCATCTGATCAACTTTCGGCAAGAGAATATGAGCTGGCAATGGAGATCGGGAGAGCACTAGCAAGAATCCACTCAGTTGATGTCACAGTCGGTGATTCAAAACCTGAGAACTTCATCGTGTCGCGAGATGGTCACATATACTCTTTGGATCTTGAACAAGCATCCAAGAAAGGTGACAAGGCGTGGGATCTGTCAGAGTTCCTGTTCTACTCAGGTCACTATTCGCCACTGATGACCCAGGGGCTCAACCAGTTCATCGATGGGTTCATAATAGGATATCTTGAGGAAGGCGAACGTAGTACTCTCAGAAGGGCAGCTGGGATAGCCTATATAAAAGTGTTTTCAATATGGACCGCCCCACCAGTCATATTCAGAATAGCTGAAAAACTTCGGAAAGTGTGATGTGACTAGAGTACCGGGATTGGGAACAGCTCGACACACGCGAAAACAAGCCATCCATGCATATGGTGGATCCGATTGAGAGACAATGTCGGTCTCGTGATATTCGATCTGGATGGAACCCTGACCAAGGTCGACAGCACATGGCAATACTTACACATGAGACTTGGAACATGGTCGACTGGAAGACTGTCCGCTCAAAACTACCTGAAAGGAAGGATCGATTACGTTGAATGGGCACGACAAGACTCATCCATGTGGCGCGGCGTTAAACTCAGCAAACTCATATCAATCACCAAGGAGATCCCCTACGTAGATGGTGCCAAAGAGACTGTGTCACGACTCAGGCAAGATGGAAAACTTTCAGGGATAGTGAGCGCTGGCATTTCCCTGCTTTCTGACCGAGCGTGCGAATATCTTGGCATGGATTTCGCCATAGCCAATGAGCTCCATGTTTCTCGGGGGCGATTGACTGGTGGAGTGACCGTTAAGGTTCCTCTCAATGAAAAGGGTCAGGTGATCAAGAATATCGCGAAGCAGCTGAGAGTCCCTCTTAACAGATGTGCGGTCGTCGGAGACAACAGCTTTGATCTGCCGAGCGAAGCTGGATTAAGAATCGCATTCAACCCAAAGCGGAACGCTCATAATGCTTGCGACATCATCGTGAGAGGAAGCGACTTGAGAGCAATTCTCACCCACATACCATAAATCAGATGTGGATATGCCTCAGAAGCCCACTCGCATCTCTTCTTGTCACAGCTTTCATGAGTTCGACAGAGATCACCGCGATGGCACTTGTAGCACCTGGAACTCATGGGAACCAGCCAACATCCACATGACGAGTCTCCCATTCACGTCCAACACCCTGACTGCTTGCAAGATGAGGCAAAAGGATTATTCACTACTGTGATCCTACCAAGAATTAAGAGTGAACATCTTAGCAGATGAGTGCTGAGTAATGGATAGTAGGGGTAACTGATGTACAATTGAGTGAGCAGAAGGCGGAATGCAGAGGGCTGTATGCCCAGATCTCTACAGATGGGACTTTAATAGAGATCTTGAAATCGTTTCCTCCAGGCAGGATCGAGATCCCTCTCGACGAGATAGTGGCAATCGAGCTTATCGTCAACAGTGTTTTTCCGCCGATCATTGTTTCTCTGTCGTCACTTACCCTTCTTCTTTTCCTATGGTGGCTTGGTGAAGGATCATGGCCCGCGTCTATCCTTGGCAACTATTCATCGATCGTATGGTGGGTTTCTTGGCTTGGCACAGCAGGCCTGCTGGCAGCAACATATTGTTGGCTGTTTGCCAAGATCAGACTCACTGCCACAAATAACACTCCGGTCACAATAACAATGGTACCCAGACAGTCTGGAGAGAGATTTGTCAGCATCATAAGGCGCATGCTACGGCCGGTGAAGCGATGACCATAATCAAGGATGGAGAACAAGTACTCCTCTATTTGAACGAGAAGAGGAAGTGGGTTGTAGAGGCAAGAGAAGGGAGAGACTTCCATACACATATGGGGATTGTGAGGTTGGGAGAGATGATCGGGAAAGCCTTGGGGAGCTGCGTGACAAGTACACTGGGAGTGGAATTCTATCTCCTCTCGCCTACCCTATGCGATCGGATCCATCAACTGCGCAGGCCAACGCAAATACTCTACGACAAGGACATAGGTCTGTGCCTGTATAGACTTGGTCTTGGGCCCGGCAGTATAGTGATTGAGGCGGGAACAGGAAGTGGGGCGATGACGGCCAGTCTCGCGAATATCGTTAGGCCGGGTGGGCATGTCTACAGTTACGAAATCAGGCCGGAATTCATCGAGACTGCGAAAACAAATCTCCAAAAGATGAGACTCAGCGAATATGTGACCCTCAGAAACGCTGATGCGAAAGAAGGATTTGAGGAGAAGGATGTTGATGCTGTTTTCGTAGATCTTGGAGATCCATGGCTCGTAATCCATCCCGCGCACACAGCATTGAAGGGGGGTCACTCACTGGCCTCTTTCAGTCCAACTATCAATCAGGTGGAGAGGGTTGTGGAGGCGATGACTGGGAAGTTTGTTGACATAGAGACAGTGGAGTGTTTTGTTAGAAGTATTCGGGTTGAAAAAGGCAAGACTAGGCCAATGTCGTTGATGGTAGGTCACACAGGATACTTGACTTTTGGGAGAAAGATATCTAAGAAATAGCCTTCAGAGTGACGGATTTCTAGCTACGGGAAGGTGGGTGTTATCGCCTTGTGTTCACAAGCGTCGGTACACTCAAGACACATAATACACTCAGGATCTGTCATTTTCTCCCACGGCTTCTCAGTTATTCGAACTAGCATGGGACAGACCTTCATGCAGTCGCCGCATCTATTGCACTGAAGCAGGTTTCTCTTCAGACCTAGGAAGCTAACTCTGCCAAATACTGCTAGAAGCGCTCCGGCAGGGCAGAAATATCTGCACCATGCTCTCAAAACGAAAAACGAAATGACTATGACGAAGATCAGTATCATCAGTCTTATCGCCAGCAACCAAGTCATGGAACTCAATCTGCTCCACATAGGATCAAAGGCAAGCGGATTTCCGATAGGAGGAACTCCAAGAAAATACAGAAGAACCATTCTTCCGACTATTGGCATGACCCCTAGCAGTGTGGCTTCAGGAGAGAGCGCCGAGAACGGTCCATGTGACAGTACACCTAGAGCTGCCTTGTAGTCTGCTCCCACCCCGTAGATAAGTGAAAGCAGGAGTGAACCACTGACAAAGAGCGTCGTTCCCAGAATCGCGTATTTGACTCTGATTGCTCCACCGTGTGTTCTGGGCGAGACATCACGAGGTTTTGCATTGACTGTGCCGACAAGATCCTGCAGAAGCCCAAATGGGCAGATCCATCCACATGTCGCTCTACCGATGAAGACGCCAAAAACAAGAAAGACTGCGATTGGTAACCAAGGCACGATTGCTTCAGCAGACATATGTTGGATGGCATCCAGCGCATCAACAGCAGTCTTCTCACCGCTGCCCAAGGTCAGTAGTATCGGGAGAGTAATGACAGTCTTAGCAACTCCAAGGTTTGCTCCAGTCAATGCGACTGTACTAAGCACCTGAGCTGTTTTTCTTATCCACCATATCATGTGCCTTTGTCTCAAGCTCTTCTCCAACTGTAGTTTCTCTACGGTATTCCTGCGATACAGGTCTCGCTGACTGCCTTAACCAGCTTCCAGAGTTCGTCCAGCTGCGTTGTGAAGCTACCGAGGTAAAGAAAACTAAAGCCCATCGTAAGAAGGAGTGATGCTATCATTCTCCTTTTCAATGCGCTCAACCTTAAGCAGTTTTCCTATTCGTCTTGCATGGCTCCATTTAACTCTTCTTTGTGCCCCATCAATTCAGGAGGACCAAGAGCTGGGACAGCCGGGCACTTGTCGAGCTCGACCTATTGACGGTGGAAGACAGGGCAATCCAGAGACAGGACTACTCATGATGGAGCAGCAGGGCATTGGCAAAGAGGGACGCCACTTTCCTCTGGTTCTCAGCCTTCACAATCGAACTTGAGACAAGAATTCCCTGTGCTCCGAGTCTCAGTGCCGAAGAGACATCATCCGACTCAGAGATTCCGGCACCGCATAGTATGACTACATCCGCATTGACGCTTCTTATTTTGGCGACAGTGTCAGTAATAACTTCAGGCTTTGCTTTTGAGACAGCAATTCCAGTGCCTATGAGTTCTGGAGGTTCTACTGCAATCATGTCTGGTTCAAGTGCGGCGCATGCTGAGCTTGTCATCGCATTGTTGGCGCAGACGACGGAGGTCATTCGCATTGCCCTGGCTCTACTGATGCATTGCTCGATTGCTAGGAGTCCTAATTGCCTTTCAGAGTGGTTCAGCAATGTTCCCTGAGCTCCAGATTCCCTCACAGCCTCAGCGGAGTTGTGACCAGTATGTGCTCCTTGAGGTTGTGGGTCAATATGTTGAGCGAACACAGGTATCTCAACTTGCTGGCTTACGAGAAAGATGTCCGTAGCTTGAGGCGCCACGACCATATGGATCCCGGTTTCCTTGTGAACCTGCTCAAGAATCTTCGAAAGTTCCATCGCCTTCTTGCCTGTGGACTCAGGGTAAGTTTTGAAATTCACGATTATTATCGGCCCATGATTGTTCTTCATGTATGGTCATCTTGCCAATAGGTCACAGCAGCGTGTTATGTAGCTAGCGTTTTCTCTAGTTTCTTGCACTTAAATATGGCACCGGTGAACAAGCCAATTGCCCCACTCTGAGATGCGCCAATTGTGAGGGCCAACAGAAGATATCCGAGCGCGCGCTGCTCCTGAGGTAGTATTGCGAAAGTAGTAAATACCAATAAGAACTACAGCGGTCATGGTGTGCGATTTGAGTAGTGGCAATAGGACAACTGTCTCGGTAATCAAGGCAGACGTGGGTTCTGTTGCAGGTCATCATGTGGTACACCCGGAACAGATGGTGGTCGCCCGATCCTGTTTGGAGAAGGCAAAGAATGATGGGACGATAGTTGACTTTCATGTGTTTAATTGTGGCGATGATCTTGAGTTGCTCATGACGCATCGTCATGGCGAGAACAGCAGGAGAATACACGAGCTTGCCTGGAACATATTCAGAGACGTAACCGATAAAGTCTCAAAACCGATGAAGCTCTATGGCGCTGGCCAAGATCTGCTCTCAGACACTTTCAGCGGAAACGTGAAAGGATTGGGGCCTGGAGTAGCAGAGATGGAGATTGACGAAAGGAGAAGCGAGCCGATAGTAGTCTTCGCCGCAGACAAGACCGAGCCTGGAGCTTTCAATCTCCCTCTCTTCAGGATATTCGCAGATCCGAATAATACAGCCGGCCTGGTGATAGATCCTGCTATGCACGAAGGTTTTACGTTTAGGGTCATGGATGTGATTGAGAACAAGACTGTAGATCTGGGCTGTCCCGCAGAGATATATGACCTTGTCGCCCTTATCGGGACCACGGGGAGATACGTAATAGACAGAATATTCAGAACGTCTGATGGACTGCTTGCTTCCGTTTCCAGTACAACACGTTTGAACCTAATCGCGGGCAAATACGTTGGGAAGGACGATCCCGTAATGATAGTGCGTACACAACATGGTCTGCCGGCTACTGGAGAGGTTCTGGTGACGTTCGGCTTTCCCCACTTGGTTGCAGGATTCATGAGGGGGTCTCACTACGGGCCGCTCATGCCCGTCGCTCTGAAGAACGCGAAATGCACGTTATTTGATGGTCCTCCGAGAGTGGTTGCATTGGGCTACAACATTTGTGAAGGACGTTTGGTGGGTGTCCACGGATCTGACCCTGCGGATTTATTCGATGACCCCGCTTTCGATCACGCCAGGGCCATCGCCAATAAGGTTACTGAATACATGCGAAGGCACGGAGAGTTCATGCCTGCGAGACTGGGGCCTGACGAACTTGAATATACAACTCTTCCTCAGGTGCTCGAGAAGCTGAGGCCCAGATTCAAGAGGCTGTGAAAGGAACCAGACCTTCCCCCATTTTCTGGATTTGCACCTTTAAGACAAGCTCTTCGATGTGTTGTCTTGGAGGCGCCGCCAATGTCAAGAAGGATTGTGGTAGTAGGAGGTGGAGCTGCAGGAACCACTGCAGCAATTGAGGCCAGAAAGACAGATCGGTCTGCTGAGGTGTTCCTGATCACAAAGGAAAGCATTCCGGAGTATTCCAGATGCGGATTGCCCTATGCATATTCCGGGATTGTGCCAGCACTGGAGGCGCTGATCACACATCCAGCAAACTTCTATGAGTCTATGAGCAAGGTACATTTGTTGCTTTCAACCGAGTGCACCGAGCTTCTTTCACAGGAAAGAGCGATTAAAACTGTTGATCTTCGCACAGGAACTCGGAAACAGTTATCCTATGATGCACTCGTGATTGCGACAGGCGCATCACCCACCGTACCTCCCATCAAAGGAATTGAGAAAGAAGGGGTCTTCACCATCCGTGCTATCGACGATATGCGAAAACTGAAAGAGCACACAAAGAAGCACGCAGGCCCCGCGGTGATAATCGGGGCAGGCCTCATAGGCATGGAAATGTCGGAGGCATTGGCTGTCGGAGATTTGGAAGTAATTGTGGTGGAGATGATGCCTGAGATTCTTCCCGCCGTGCTTGATCCTGATATGGCAACTATTGTCAGAGAAAGAGCAGAGAGAGTCGGTATAAGAATCATTCGCAATTCGACAGTCACTCAGGTTCTGGGAACAACTCGTGTCGAAGGGATATTCACTGGTGAGCAGTCGATAATAGCGGATACTATCATTGTCGCGACAAGAGTCAAACCTGAAGTTGAGATCTGGGAACAAGCAGGAGTCAGAACTGGAAAGGCAGGAGGAATAGTTGTGGACAGGCGAATGTTGACGAACATTGACGACATCTACGCTGCTGGTGATTGTGTCGAGACGGAGTGTGCTATTACCGGAAGGCATTTGCTCTTGCAACTCGCGACCACCGCTGTGAGACAAGCTACAGTGGCCGGAACGAATGCTGCAGGCGGATCCGAGATGTACTCTCCTTCGACTGGTGTAGCAACCACAAGGCTATTCGGATTGGAGGTGGCGAGCGCAGGATTAACAACAGAGACATCAAAGCACCTAGGACTTATGCCAGTCTCCTCTCGCATATCTGCTTCTACAAGACTGCCGTACATGTCCAATGCGAAGGAGATCACGGTGAAGCTTCTGTGTGCCCCTGAAGATCGGCGGTTGATTGGAGCCCAAATAGTGGGAGAGGAGAACGCTACGTGGAGGGCCAACTTCGCAGCTCTAGCGATGAACATGAGACTTACTGTACACGAATTTGCTAGAAAGGAGACCTGCTACGCACCACCTCTTTCCGCTGTTTGGGATCCTCTTACGCTTGCCGCACGTGCTTTGGAGCGCAAACTTGAAGTTGCTACCCAAGCGACATAGAAGAGAATTGGAGGGCTGTAATTGGCTGCAAAAGTCCTTGTTTGCGATCCGCTGGAACCTGAAGGAGCGAATGAGTTGCGCAAAGCTGGACTGGAGGTTGACGAGAGGCCTACAATCTCTGGCGAGGAACTCCTGGGAACAGTTGCTGGATATGATGCTTTGATAGTCCGCAGCCGTACAAAGGTCACCAAAGAGGTAATCGGGTCTGCAGAAAAACTCAAGGTAATAGTTCGTGCAGGCGTCGGTTTGGACAACATAGATGTGGAATCAGCAAAACAGAGGGGAATACAAGTACTGTCTACTCCAGCCGCGTCAACTACCAGTGTCGCAGAACTCACTGTTGCGCTTATGCTCGATGTCCTTCGCCAGATTAGCCTTGCAGACAGAAATATGAAGGAGGGAAAATGGGTAAAATCGAAACTGCTCGGCCGGGAGCTGAAAGGAAAGACCGTTGGAGTAATCGGCATTGGAGGAAGGATAGGAGGAGAAGTGGCTAGAATCCTGAGCACTGGATTCGGGGCGAACATTCTTGGCTACGACATCGTTGACGTTAGGCAGCGTGCAGCCGATCTGAAAATAAGAGTTGCCGAAAATCTGAATGATCTTCTAGCTCGCTCAGATATAGTAACAGTGCACGTAACGTACTCCTCGTCAACACATCACCTGCTTGATGAGAAAAAAATCGACTCGATGAAAAAAGGAAGCATTCTTATTAACACTTCACGAGGAGACATTGTCGATGGCCGTGCTCTGCTTAGAGCTCTCAGGAGAAAGCACCTATCTGGAGCAGGACTAGACGTTTTTCACAACGAACCCCCTGAGGAGGTGTGGGAAAAGGAGCTTGTAACGCTTCCAGACGGAGTCACTGTATGCACAAGCCACATAGGGGCGCAGACCGCTGAGGCTCAGAATACGGCAAGCATGATGGCAGCCGAGGCTGTTATAAACACCCTTTCACTGTGATTCAGTCCCTGGGGAACAGCTGCGCATATCGCACATACACTAAACCCCTGAGCGTTGTTCTAGTAACACCTGAGCCACTGTGTTCCCAGAAATGATGCCGAGGTCGCGCCAGAACAAATGAAGGATTTCCTCGAAAAATGCTTTTAGGTCAAATCACGCATCTACCGAGCCAGATGATCGAGATGAACACGATCGAACTGATTGAATTTCAGAGACTAGATCTCAGGACAGGAAGGGTTCTGAAGGCCGAAAGAATCCCTGAAAAGAAGAAGATCTACAAGCTTCAGATAGACATGGGTGGCGAACAGACGCAAACAATTGCAGGTGGAGCAGACTACTATCCTCCTGAATACTTTGTTGGGAAGACCGTGATCGTGCTGACCAATCTTGAGCCAAAAACCATTGCTGGCGTCGAATCGAGGGGTATGTTGCTGGCAGCAGATCTTCAGGGAAAGCCCATATGGCTGACCACTGACGGTGAGGTACCGCCAGGAACCAAGGTCAGATAGCAGCTGCCGCCTGAAGTCAAGAAGCTATATAGAAGACCAGGATCAATTTGCAGGTCCCAACGGAGAACAGCAGCTAGAGGCCTTTCAATGAAGATGATGCTCACAGCAGCATTCCTGGTGGCGATGATTGTCTCAACAGGTTCTACGGTCACGTTTGCATCAACGTTCTCAGCCAAAATCCACCCTGACCGAGTTCATGCAAGCATATCAGTAAACCTCACGCAGAATATCACGAGTCTTTTCCACAGAAGTTTTGCAGTTTCTGGAGATTCTCTAGGTCATGCAAGCCGGACAATAGAACAGCAAGTAAAAGCAAGATCGCCACAGACCTCCTTGAAAGATTTGTCTATTCAGTGTACATTCACGAATACCACGATTGAAAGCATCATCAAGTTCGATGTTTTGTCAGTCACAAAGCGCGAAGATATGATTATCGCCAATTTCACATGGCGCGCATTGGAGGTATTGGATGACCTCGTGGCGGAAGGAGTGAACTACAATCAGGTAGGGAAGGCCTATTTTCGGCCAGTCATTCCACGATACGAAAACATGACAGGAGTGCGGTTCTATGAAAACCGGACAGTCCAAGTGACACATTACAGAGCATCTGACCTTGCTGGCAATATTACTATGCTCAGATTCAGACCACTGAGCGTTCCCCTCTCCAAGTGGGATATGATTTACAATATCACAACGGCAGAAACCGCCTACATGCTGAAAGTCGGACGAATCGTTGACTTGGTTGCAAGACGAGAAATCAACTCATCAGTGGCCTCGTTCGGAATCTGGATGGAGTTGACTGGAGAAATCATCGCACCGGGATTCGCTACGCTCAGAGGGGAGGCCGTTGTTTCAGAGGCCCAAGTTGGGCTCGCTCAACTGTCGATTTTAGCAGCGGTGATTATGCCTCTAGTGACTCTGATTGTAGCTCACTTGGCTGAGAGGAGAAGAGTTAGGTTGAGAGCTGAGGGCAGACGAAGGTAGCCTGTGAGCACAGCAGCACTAGTGCGAATATCAGAATTGGTGCGACATATTCAGACGGAAGCCACTATTCTAGAGCTCAGCTGAAAGATATTGGAAATGTTGCTAGTATTCCGCACGCACCGAGTCGCTTTCATAAATGAAAGATTGCGCGATTTTCTGAGTCTTCGACGATATAGTTCAGGTGGATCTCGGCTCGATCTTGTCGATGATCTTATCGGATAACGAGTTTTGGGATCTGTTATTCAAATATCTTTGGCATTTCATTACTTTCGTTTCTCTCTTCTACTTATATTGACTCAACATTCACCTCGTTTATTGACCGTGTCTTTCGGAGATTCCGGCCAAGATGCTCGGAGAATCGGAGAGCATGATAAACAATGATGCGTATTCAATCAATATCAGAAATGACCACTACGCTTTCGAGATGGAAGACCTTTTGGGGTCAAAGGCCAGGATTAGAATCTTAAGGCTACTTGCCAAATATCCAAACCACGCCTTCACCAAATACAAGATATGCCAAGTAACGGGCCTGAAACGACAAATCGCGTCAAACCACTTAAGGAGATTGCTTGAACAGAATCTGATTGCTTCAAGAGGAAAAACAATAGTGCGATACCGCTTCAACACACATTACTATCGAGCCAACGCGTTTCGAGAATTTCTTTCAAAAATGTTACTTACATAAGAATCATGTTTGTGACATCAAATCTGACACTTCTGGACCTAGAAGCCAAGTGACGCCTGCCCCACTCTGTCGTGCTCAGCGTCCTCAGCGAAAAAAGGATTCGCATCCCTTTCCCAACACAAACATATAGCATCCTGATTCCGAATATGTTTTTGTGTTAGTCCGCACGCACTATATTCGGTGCCAATGACGATAACTAGAACTTGATGATAAACCAAGAATGAGTTCAATCCTGGGGTAGCTGAGGCGCCTTTAACATATTTCATTGATAGAAGCCCATCTCACGGAACCTTCTACATCTGGAAATAGCTTCCAACTTGCTGGAAGAGATGATCTTTGAAAGGGGACCAGAAAGTCTAGACGGAGAGTCAGGTTCCAATTGCTACGTCGTTTTCTGTTTCATGATATCCTGAAACCGGTTTCTGTCTATTGAACCCATATCAAAAAGAGTCTCTGCGATTTCTGTGATCTTGAGAAAGGCATGAAGCGTCACTCCATTCGTCTTCAGTACGTCAGCGCCTCCTTCTTCTCTGTCGATAAGCACGATTGCATCATTAACAACACCACTTTCACATCGCACGGCCTCAATCGCCTCAAGGGTGCTCTTACCCGTCGTGATCAGGTCATCGACCATCAGAACTCTCTCGCCCGGAGACAGGAGTCCCTCTATTCTCCGTTCTCTGCCATGTGTCTTTGCCTCCTTTCTCACGTACAAGAAAGGTTTCTTTGTTCTGAAAGCCAAGACAGCGCCATACGGAATTCCAGCTGTTGGAAGCCCTGCTATTCGCTCGAAGTTCGTTGTCCCCACCTTCTCGTTTGCAACTGTCTCGTAGACACTCGTCACGAGATCGAATGTGTCAGGAAAACTTGGAAGAATCCTCAAGTCTATGTAGTAGGGGCTGATCTTCCCACTGGTAAGTGTGAATGCACCAAAACGCAAAGCTCCAGTCTTAACAAGCACTCGACAGATATCTTCTCGCAGTCGATTCCCGTTGACCATTGGCCTCTACCTCTTTCGGTCTGGATACATAAACACCTCTCCACGCTTAATAATACGTGACCTCGTGCTAGGAGAGAGTTTCGCCAAAATCGCAACGAATTCTTTTTGGCCATTACCATGGTAGGGAATCGCCAGATCCGGTTTCACAAGAGCCGCGATTTCCGCACCAGTTCTCGGAGTGGCTTTCGGGGCGATACCAACTGTACATAGGCACACATCAATGCCATATCGTCTTCCTATGTCGGCCATCTCTTTGAATGGGAGACTGTCACTAGTATGATAGAGCGTCACCCCGTCTTCGCTCGTGATGAGATATGTCAGCGGTGCCTCAGCAGGATGAGAACTCTTCTCAGCAGTGACCAGCATATCCTTGACCTGAAACTCGTCTCGTACGTTTGCGGCTGACAACTTATCGGATGATATCGCCGAGCTTAACCTATCGTAGGATGCCTTATCGCACACTACTTGGCAGTTAGACTTTGTCTGTGTATCTATCACTGTTCCTTCGTCAAGATGATCGTAATGTTCATGGGTTATGAGGATTGCGTCAACTTCGGAAAGAGCCGTTTCATTCACTTCGACTGGATCTATCACTAAGATCACATGAGGAGACTTCACCAAGATCCCAGAGTATTCGTTAAGCCATGTGATCGCGATTTGTCCTCTACCCACCGAAATATGCTCAACTGCCGTATCTTGACACCATTCATAGGGGTTTCGGCAATCGTCTTTAACGTTTTTGGTTGGATGCGCACTAACATACACTTTCTGGTTCGATTGGTTTAAATGATGACCAGACTTCGGAACACATGGTCACGACCAATGGTGGAGATCTGGCTTCCTTACGGAAAGACGAAGGTTTCCGTGAAAGTTCCAGAAGAGAATTTCAAGGGAGCGATTGAGACTAAGGACGATGATGTTGTCAAGAATCTTGCATCTCATGTAGAACGATCACTTCAAAAGCCCATCTGCTCAAGGCCGCTTCGTTCCATGGTCAAGACTGGCGAAAGAGCCGTTCTCGTGATTGAAGGCACGGTGAGATCGACAATAGTCAACGATCTGGTTGCGCCAGTGATCATGGAGCTTATCGGAGCAGGACTCAGGCCGGAAGAGATCACGGTTCTCTTTGGGACCAACATGCAAGGGTCTACCCGGGTGCAACAGATATTACAGGTGGGTGAAACAGAGCTCTTGAGTCGATTGAAAATCCTCAGCCACAACTGTAGATCCAAAGATCATGTGCGTGTGGGCGAAACAAGTCGTGGTACAGGAGTCTTTCTCAACACAATGTTCGCCAAAGCCGATGTCAAGATACTTATTGGAAGTGTGGGGTTGCACCCATATGCGGGCTATACAGGAGGCCGCACAGGCGTACTGCCTGGTGTATCTGGTGAACAGACAATCTCGCATAACCATGCGCTTCTTGTTCACGTCAACGCGCACCCGGCAGTCCTCAATGGTAATCCCGTTAGTGAAGACATGACTGAAGCGGCTGAGCTGGCTGGGGTCGATTTTATGGTTAATGCAGTTCTCAACAGAGCAGGACAGACTGTGCGAGTCTTCTCTGGAGATCTTCAGAAGGCATTCCATAGCGCGTCTACGAAGGTGGGGGACATGTGCAAAGTGCCTTGCGAATCCAAGGTCGACATTGCTGTGGTGAGTGCAGGCGGCAGTCCTGAAGACGCCACCCTGTGTCAGTCAATTGAATCACTGTGCTACGCGCTTGATGTCGTGGAAGACGGAGGTGCAATAGTCCTCGTTGCGGAGTGTTCTGAAGGCTATGGAAACCAAGTCTTTGGTCAATGGATGGAAAGGTTCGACAAGTCGCGACGACTCGAACAGGAGATCACAAAGAAATTCGAAATAGGAGGGCAATACGCATATCTTCTCGCGAAAACTCTTGAAAAAGTGAGGGTGTACTTGGTTTCCACCATACCCGATTACTATGTCTCAAGGGTCTTCAGAATGCGTCCTGGGCGAACTGTTACTGGAGCACTTCAGACTTCATTGAGGACTATTGGAAAGGATTCGAGGGTCTTAGTCATCCCGCACGGTGCCTCAACGCTTCCCGTTCTTCTCGAACACAAGGCATAGTGCGGCATCACTAGTGAACGGTCCGAACAGTTCCGTTCGTCCTACTTGCAAGGTCGCGGGCCAGCTTGATCTGCATCGGTCAAGGATGGGACTGGCAGGGCCTACGTATTGACCAAATACCAAATGAAAATTGCGAATAAGAGGCATAGAATGGCAATCAAAAAGGAGAAGCAAACAACTTCCTTGTGTCGCGTGATGGACACCATTTGCGCGTATCTTGTGAGGGCCTTTTCTCCTTTGGAAGGAACCTGGCATTTGTGATCAACTGAGTTCCAGCGCGCTTGGCAGAATCCAATAGACGCACCAGTGTTTGAATTTTCAGAGTGGCAGGCAATGCCAAATCTCTAGTCGACTACAACTTAACATAGAGAATAACGATTATGAGGACAACGATAGCATAGGCGCATTTTCTGGATCTTGAAAGAGGAGACCAGTCGTCTAGAGGTGCGATTCCTGATGATCCCTTACCGCTGGCAAACATCATTATTGCAATTAGAAGAGCAAACGCCCAGAAGCCCGACAGAACCATTACTGTGAGTCCAAGGTAGCTTGCTGCCTTGTGCCCTCTTGATCCGAACAATGCTCTCGACAAATGTCCGCCATCCAACTGCCAAATAGGCAGCAGGTTCAGATAGCTAATCAGGCTGCCTATCCAAGCCGCAAATTCAATCTGCGTGAAAAAAAGGACGAACCCTTTCGGATAGGGTCTCACGACTGGAATCAATAGGTCAAACAGAAGCGGGTATTCTGGCCATGAAGCAGGCACTGCCAATCCGAGTTTGTTCCAAAGCACTGCATCGCCGATAGGAATGAGGTAAGCCGTCTGGATGCTGAGAACAGTCACAACGATGAGTGCGATGAAGGCCACAAGCGGACCGCTTAGCCCGAGGTCGAACAGAGCATCTCTGTTTCGCGGGGGGCTCCTCAGAGATATGACTGCGCCAAATGTCCCAGTTGGCGGTATTCCCGGAATGAAGTACGGCATGGTCGAATCCATCTTGTGAATCTCGCAGGCAGTTTTGTGGCCAATCTCGTGAAGACCAACAATCGCCAAGAGTGATAGGACGAAGAGACTGACTGGAAGATAAGGGCCAGCATGAGGCATTAGAACCTCCCGCTGTAACACAGATCCCTCCCAGAGGACAAAGCCGGTAGCGAAGATCGTGCAGACTGTGGCGACAAGGAGAGCCAGATTGATTAGAGGACGCGTGCCTTTGAGTCGAGGTTTTGGGAAGACTCTCAGCAAGAGAACTCCATCTTCGAATCGTAGAGTGGGAATGAAGCCTTTCTCGGTCATCTCATCAACAAGAGACTCGAATTTCGCCTTTGCTGGTTCAGGGCTCAACACAAAGGTTGGGACTGCCTGCTGATCGGCGTACGCATCCACTACAGCAAATCGGGAGGACACCGACCTCTTGATCTCCCCAAAGGAAACCAAGATTTCATCCTTAACCGGCGTCGACATGCCTACTGCCCCAATACGTTCACCTAACAACATGGATCATCATATAAGGCCACTGTGGAATACACAGATGCAAGAATCTGGAAGTTTGTTGACAAGGCCTTATATCTTAAGCAGGAACCAGGAAGCGGATTGAAGTCTGGATTGACGACTGATATCACAATACGAAGGTTCGGACCAAATGACCTAGGCAGCGTCATGGAGATCAATAGAACATGCTTGCCAGAGAACTACTCAAGTTCGTTCTTTCTTGAGGTCCACGCGAAATTCCCTGAAGGATTCCTTGTAGCAGTCAACTCCGACCAAGTAATAGCATACATCATGTGTAGAGTGGAACGAGGTTTCTCTGAGACAAGTAGATTTAGATTCGTCAGAAAAGGCCATGTAATCTCGATAGCTGTTCTTCCGGAATACCGAAGAAAGGGGATCGGAAGTGAACTGGTCAGACAAGCCGAGAAGAGCCTAATCGAAAAGGAGTCAGAAGAATGCTTTCTTGAGGTTCGAGCATCCAACAAAGCTGCGCAAGAGCTGTACAACGCGCTTGAGTTCAGAGAAACAAGAAAGATACCCTTCTACTACCAAAACGGAGAGGAAGCAATTGTCATGACCAAAACACTTGTTCAAATACCTTCATCTCGAGACTGATTCATGAAAAGTTCCAGGTCTTCTGATCCGGCTGCTATTTCTCTAAGCTGAGTGTTTCTCACATGATTCCCAAGTCTTCAATCAGTTCCGATACCGTGCAGAATCTATGATTCTGAAGAAGGTGCTCAAACGCTCGAAAACAGCAGAAGTCGTAGGGCAGAAATCCAAGTCGTGAGAGTGCTGATCCTGAAAAGGATTCTATTCTTCTTCGAAACAATTGCCAAGGGTGAAGACACAGTACCGCCGAGGCGCCGTGGCCACTACACTTCGATACGAAGCGACTTGTCAGGCTCTTGTCTAAGAGAGAGAAGAGAGAGATGAAATAGCCGGAGCCAAAGGGGATCTCCAGGCCAGTGAGTAATCGCAAAGACAAAGGGCGGGGAAGAGCTAATCGCGACTGTCGCTTCAGACTATATGTAGAGATGGGAATCTCAGTAATTCCTCCAATTACCCTATACTGGCCTGGTGGGCCATAACTGGAACTGTCGTAAGTGAATCCACACTGGGCTAACTCATTCAGACATCGCTCGGGCATAATAGCTCTGGGAGCTCTAAATCCGAGTGGCCTGTAACTATCAAGGAATCTCCTTGATTTTTGAATTTCATCTCTGAGAAGCTCTGGGTTTCTGATCTCAGCATGAGTGTGAGAGTGATAGGCAATCTCATGCCCGGACTCGCTTATTTCTCGCACAAGTTCAGGATACCAATCGTGCACTTCTCCCACTACGAAGAACGTCGCTCTCTGATCCCGCTCCTTCAGGAGCCGTAGAATTTCCGTTGCCCAGGTGATGGTGCTTTCTCCGTCCAGGTGCTTTCTCCCTTTCTCGGTTAGTACCTGTCTTCTCTGCCGCTCAGGTAAGTAATTCCTCTCAGTCAAGTATCTGTGTGAGATGGCCTCCAAGTCTATCGTGAGCACATGATTCAATTTAAGCCTCGAAATATGTAGGCATCGGCAAATTAAGGCTTTGAATAAAGTCTGTGGCATCCAAATCGATGTTTGCGAGAGTCATGTGGCTTGTCCCTTGTTGATTGACAAGTGTAGGCGAGTGGGAAGTCATTTTTGAGGAAAGTAGCTCTCGGTTCTCTCTAAATGTGGAGAGTCAAAGTTACAGAACAACAATGTGTTATGCTTGCTTTCACTGATATCGACATATCTTCTGACAGGGGGGCAGATCAAGAAGAGAAGCATTCTGATGGCAACAATCGCTTGGAGAATGCGCAGGCGTGCGCAGTACGAGGGAAGCGGATTTCTTGCTTCGCTTCTATCAAGTTGTTGGGATCGTTTACACAACTGTCAGCTTGGACCTGGATCCAAGAACGGGAAGAGCTCTTCCGCTTCCGCCAGCTTTGAGGATCCGAGCATCACCTCGAGTGGATATGCTTCTGCACGGTGCACCGACCGACCAGGGAAGTCACGCTTTGGCGTCTGGGAATGTGTGCTGCAATTAGTTCGATGAACGTATGACGAATATCTGAATCGAGGAAGCTAGTAGGCGTCCCTAGACCAGACGCTTCTGATGAATGATTGATTGACCCTAGGAAGGACACCCGAGAACCGTTCATAACGGTTTCGTCTTGATGACATAGAGAAAGGATGTGGGCTTCTGGATTGTCTCAATCTTGAATTTCGCTTCCTCAAGCAATCTGACAATCCAACGCAGAGAGAATAGGTTTATTCTCAGGCCATGAGACAGATGGTAAATCCAGTATACGAAGCCAAAGGGCGACACACTAAGCGTTGAAAGTACCATACAACCTTCATTGGTAACGTGGTGTCGTAGGTTCCGCAATGCTTTGGCCGGGTTCCTGCAAAACTCTAACGGTCCAGCACACAGGATCTTGTCAAACTTTCTTCCTAGATCCATTGATTCGATGTCATGCACTTCGGCCTCCAGACCGGTTCTTCTCACTGTCTCGACCATTTCAGAAGAAATGTCCACACACAATATCTTCGCGCCAGAATTCCTGATCAGTTTCGCATAGAATCCTGAGCCACAGCCGGCATCTAGTATGGTTTCGCCTTTCTTGGGTGACAACAGAGTCATCAAGCAGTCCATCTCTCGCCGTTTCATGTTGCCACCGACTCCAGAGGTAATCATACTCGAGTATTTTCTTGCAACTTTGTCGTAGTATTCTTTCGGGTGCGTGGCTAATACCTCGTGCGCGCTCACTTTTTCCTGACTAAACCGTTCATCTATGTTCTTGATAAGATTGTACTATGAGATACAGCAGACGTGAACAAGATACGAGGCTGGTCTGTGATCCCTAGCCTCTGCTGGAGGATCCAAATAAAACTCCTCGATTTTCACCGCACTTAGCTGAATCACCGAGCTGTTTCGTAATAGATGTTGGGATGACGTGCTGGTTACTAGAGCTGTATGGTTGCCATTTGATGATGCTTTGAGGACTTGAAGCGTCCCAAGAATCTGCTTTCGGCAATGATAGTTTTGGGATTCTCGCGCGTGCTGGCGTACGAGTCGAAGTATGTACACTTCGGCCGCGTAATTGGGAAACAATTGGCGGTAAGATGAGCGTTTTCTCAATGATTCACATGAAGCAAACAAGAGAGCATGGCAAAACCAGTTGACGGCATGTCGTGAGAAACGTAGGGATTCGGAACATTATTCCAAGAAAAACGTTCTGTCACCATAAGGACTATGGCTGCGAACCCGCTCCCGTTCTCAGGAAGCTAAGGCATACTAGTGCCAAGACGAACGTCGGGACATAGAAAATGCAGAATTCAAATTCGATCAGAAAGATCGGTCTTCCAGAAAATCTAGGGTACGCAACTAGAACCGATGCAGCAGACATCAGGATGAGCGCCGCCGCCCAATATTCCGATTCACTCATAGAGATGGCAACCTTCAGTGCTGCTTGTGCTGGTTCTACCTAGGAGATTCTCCCTCTAGCAATATCTTGAGAGGAATGTTCTGGCTTTCCCCATCTGGCAGGGTTCGTCTAATGCTTATTGGTAAGACTCCTTGCTCCAGCTCCATCAAAGCGATATCTATGGGAGATTTCGATGATCGTGAGGTGTCGACAAGAACAGGGGCTCCCATTGAAATCTGAAGAGCCCTAGCTCCAATCACCCTGGCCTTTTCGAATCTTGTGAGTTTCTTTGGTCCAATTAGCGGAGCTACCTTTGCTTTCTTTGGAGAGGCTTTGGCTCTTTTTGATCGTTTCATGGAAGGCCCTCTTGCGGCCTGGGATTAGCTCCCACATCCACCATAACGCTGGACTGCTCCTCCGATTCTGCTGTTCCGTTCCATATCCATAGGGTGTAGAATCCCCGAAAGGTCTTCGGCACGCTCGTTGTATTTCAATAAGATTACCTCGAAGTCAGCGGATTACCCAACACACATGGCAGACTCAATATAAGGTTTACTGCATAACGCAAAAGTGAAACTCAGAGCTACCTCTCTACAAGACTAATGACCAAGCATCACTATACTTCTATCAGCGACATTCCGACTCTCTCCCCAATCCTCCGAAGAGTCTCAGCCCAATCACCGTACGCCATCACATGGTGGTTCCCGGTGAACTGAAGAAAACGATTGACATCGCCTTTGAGCTTTATCTTCGCTTGAGTTCTGCAAAGAGAGAATTTCCCGATCTGCGATTCGAGAAGTTCGCCTTTGGCAACAACTAGCTGAAGAGGCTTGAATTGCATGTTTGCGATTGTAATCGGCATCCGTCTCAACGGGACATCAAGAGATACTCCCTCACCGGATTCAAAGTGACTTCTTAACACGATTCTTCCGCCAGCTTCCGCGAGGGATGTTGGAGCGGTGCAATGTGCAAGAGTCAGAGTATTCAGGCTTCGATCAACCTGGACCAGGTTCCCAAGCCAGCTCGGCCCAGCTATAGCCTTGAAAAGCATCATCAAAACCAGCGATCGAAGGTCTCCTTCGCATACCGAAACCTTTCCCTCATCAATCAGGAGAGCGAACCCAAGGCACGCAGAAGTCCCTGTCCTCTTGATAAGCCGGAAACAGTCGAGAGATACTGCATCAACTTTGTAGGTATCAATCAACGACCTGAAAGCCAGATACATCCTGCATGACTTGAGAAGGTCCTTTCGGCTAGGTTCCATAATTGTAGCCATTGCAAATCTGCCATTCATGACCTTTGAAGCGTTCTCATCAGTCTGGCCTCTAAACTCGTCTATCAAACTGGCGATAGATATCTCGGTCACAGACATTCCAAAAAGATCAGTCAAAACTTTGGAGTCCTCTGTTTTTTCCTCAAAGTATTGCTCATCGCCTATGAGGCCAACATTGAACCCTTTAAGGGACTTGAGAAGACGTGATGCTCTTGCCTGTCCAAGAATACTCTCGGGGGCCTCGTCCAAGCTGTTGTACACGATTTCACCTCTCCAAGCCTCGATGCCCTTCAGCTTCTCCCTAACGCTGAGAGCGGACGACAGACTGTTGACTTCATCGTAAGCCCAGACAAAGTAAGGGTTATCAGCAACTATTTGAGACGCAAGCTCTGAAGTACCTCCGCTTGCAAGAAATACCACAATAGCGTCATACTCTTCGACTGGGGAGCGAGAGACATCTTCAGCTTTTAGCGCAGGAGCCTGTCTTCCGAATACCTTAACCCCTGACTTTTCGAGAAGTTCCCTTGCGAGATTGACTGGCTCAACAATTCGGTTAGCATGCATTTTCGTTGCAAGTGGGATCATGAGCACTGTAGGTCGGTCCATCTTCTTGGTCACACCTAGGACGATGAGGACATCGATTTCTCTTTTCTTAAGCGTATCTGATCCCTGCGTTATTTCGCCGATGCCTTGACTCACGATCAGCAACTATCCTTGATAGAAGATGAGCTTGAAGACGCCTACCAGGTAAGACAGAAGCCTGATGAAAAGTCTTTTAGAGATAGTGCGTTGATCTGCTGAACAGTCAAGATGACCCAGATTGAGAGAGCTCATCAGGATAAATGAACCACTTATGGGAAAAGAAGAGATTGAGGCTGCAGTTTCTGTATTGAAAAGTGGTACTCTCACTAACAAGAGTGGTGCTGGGCCACGAGTGTTAGAGTTTGAACGTGAGTTTGCACGGCTTGTTGGCGTCAAGCACGCTGTCGCGGTCAACACTGGGACAGCTGCACTTCATTGTGCTTTGCTTGCGGCAGGAGTGAAGAGTGCCGACGACGTTCTGATACCTTCGTTTACTTTTGCGGGTACAGGAACTCCAGTTCTACTGTGCGGCGCGAGGCCTATATTCGCTGATATACGAAGCGAAACGTACTGTATATCTCCCGAGGACATTGAAAACGCCATCAGCAGGAGAACCAAGGTGATAATGCCAGTTCATCTTTATGGCCTCTCGTGTGACATGGATCCTATAGTGGAGATAGCGCGACAGAGAGGGATAACAGTTGTCGAAGACGCGGCTCAAGCACACGGAGCGGAGTACAAACAGCGGAAGGTTGGATCACTTGGAGAGATGGCCTGCTTCAGTTTCTATTCTGGCAGTAACATGACAACGGGCGAGGGAGGGATGATTACAACCAATGACGATGATTTGGTGCAGACTCTGAAGATGATAAGAACTCATGGCGAAGAACGACCATACTGGGTCTCTAGAATAGGTAACAACTACCACATGACAGAAATGGTTGCTGCGATAGGCGTTGCCCAGCTCAGAAGACTCGGCGAATTCTTAGAAAGAAGACGCCAAAATGCGAAGATTTTGACTGATCAAGTCGGGGTTTCTGGGAAACTTGCGTTACCTTCCGAACCTGACGGGGTGAAACACTCTTGGTGCATGTATACTGTGCGTCTTAGGGGAGCCAACGCGGGCAAGAGAAACAAGATAGTGGAAAGAATCCGCGATAAGAACATTGAAGCGTCAATTTACTACGAGACGCCCTTACATCTGCTTCCACTCTACAGAGAGGCCTCTGGTTTGCGAAAGGGGTCGCTGCCTGAGACTGAAAGGGCCGCGCGTCAGGTGTTTTCCCTTCCGCTTCACCCAGGTCTGACCTCGGAAGACATGTCATATGTCGCTGACACCGTAAGGAGAATAGTAGGCTGAACATCTCTCTCAAGATTTAGCATGAAATTGAGTTCCACCTACCTTCTATTTCCAAGACTAGTACCGTAGCAGCCTTGTTCAATTTCATAGCACATCATCTATGGAATATCGATACCGCCGTAAAGAGGGGGCAGACCGCATTCGTTATTTCGAATTGCGTCACATCCGCAAGAGAGCTTTCGTATTGCTTCTCCGGAAAAATACGATCATACGCCACACGATGAGCCTCAGAGCTTACGACATAGCAAAACTCAAAGCACTAGCTCCACAAGAGAAATCTCGACGAGGATAGCCTGGAATAGAACTGCCAATCCAACGATCTTCTCCTGTGTCGATCGTCTCAAGAGGATCGAAACGATCCCCATGGATGCTATGATCGCGAGTTCTAACTGAATTCGGTCAAGCCTATCGAGTACGCCTATCACCACTACCGTCGCTATGCAGAGTATCATGGAGACCGAATGTGAATAAGGAATCTTCTTTGGTTCAATATCTTCAGGAATCCTGAAGAGGACGTAAGGCAGCACGATGGCTGACAAAGCGAGCAGGACAACGCCGATGTTACTCTTACTGACAAAGACTGCGAGCGACGAAAAGAGCCCCAGAAAGGCAAAGCCAAATTGCCTTGTGATCTGCGATCTGCCATAAAGCGCAACAAACGAGAACGCTATCGACAAGGCCATCACTACTTCAGCGATCAAGCACGCAACATCCCATTGCTATCCTCATTTCATAATCATTTTGTACCTCGTTTAACTTACTTTCTGTGGGTTTCGAATGTCAGGGGAACTATCCAGGCACAAAGTAAGATTTGTTGTTCAGGATTCAGGTGAGGCCGTGGGCGAACTCATTAGGTTTCTGGCTCCTAGAACCGTTGAGTCTCTGCTTAGAGCGATGCCGTTGGAAGGAAGAGCGGCCATATGGAACGAGCAGGTCTATTTTGAGACATGTGTCAGACTGGGAGCTGAAAAAGCCAAATCGAAGGTGGAAAAAGGTGCTATAGCTTACTGGCCACTCAGCTCGGCAGTCTGCGTGTTCTATGGAGCCAGACAACCATATAGTCCAGTGAACGTTGTTGGGAGAATCACACAAAACCTGGAGCTATTCGCGAACACGAGATCAGGTTCGAAGATCATCTTGGAGCGTTTCTAAGCCGCGACTGCCCTGTAGATTCTTATTCTTGCGTTGCCACCGACCGATGTCAGAATCTTCTTTTTCTCCAGCTCTTCGAGCAAGTCCTTTGCTGCACCTAGACGTATGTTGAACTGTGACGACACTGCATAGGGTGTAATCGCACCCATTTTGGATACCTCGTTAATGATTCTTGGGTCATCCGTCCTCTGGAGTTCCACTGCCCTGACCTTCTTCTCCGCAGGTCCCGACTTCGGTTTCGCCTTCTTAGGAGCAGCTTCTTCTTTGTCTTGTTGAACCTGGGTCTTTTCCATCTGTGCTAGGCTCTTCTTCTTTGCGCCTCCGATTGCCGATACCTCCGTTGCAGACTGGAATTTGATCCCTCAAATAAAACTGTTTCGTGAAGCACCTTTTTGATAATCTCGGCACGATGGCATGTGAATTCTGCCTTTCGATTTCGGCTCAGATTTGCGGTGACAACGTACACGTCTTTTCCCTTCAAAATCAGTATTAGAATTGCGGCAGTCAACAGGGCTGCGGATGTGAACAATACCGACCCGACCACCGGTATGTCAAGTTCCATGTCAATCTCCTCTCTCCACTCGCCAACCACCGTCTTAGGGCCATCAATCAGCAGGGTAAGAGCTTGGGTGGTCGACGTCAAACTGTAGGTTCCGTTCTTTTGGACGGTCCATCGATTGAAAACGTACTTGTGGACCGCTCTATGAAAGATTGTCATCTGACTCCTCTCTCCAAAGATTACGGGTTCGATCATAATGACCAGCGTCGTTCCAACGTTCAATTCCAAAGTTGTTGGCTTGTGTACGTCATCGATCGATTTGGAGACACCGTCTACAACTATCGTCGGAGAGAACAGAACTGGTGCTCCTACGAAGACCAGTTTGACTTCATATTTTGCCTTGCATATTGATACAGCTTTCTTTGCATTGACTTTCCCGAATCCCCATTTGTAAGAGCTGTCTGGCGCTGTCTCGCCGGTGTAGACGTCCTGCCTAGCAGTCATCTTCATTATTTCTTTGACTGCATATGCAGTCAGGTAAGGGTTGCCTTCCATCATCATTGCAACAACTCCAGTGATATGTGGTGCCGCCATGCTTGTGCCTTGCTTTACGGAATGCATTTCGGTGGGATCCGTTTCTGAGCTGACAGTGTCAATAGATTTTGCAGAGACGATGGCTTTTCCCGGAGCGCAGAGCTCAGGTTTCACTCTGCCATCTCTGGTCGGACCCCACGAACTGAATCTCGCTAAGTCACCGAGAGCCTCACTGGCCTTATCTTGGTAATTGGTCCCATTCTTGGTGGTCCATTGAGTACGTGTAACGTACGCTCCTACGGTGATCACGTTCTGGGCGGTTCCAGGCACTGTTACGGTCTTGTTCGGCGTAACCTCGTATCCAGAACCAGGTAGGAATTTCCCTTTGGTACTAAGCCAAGCATCCCACTCTGCTGGGCGCGATAATGAGCTTCCTTGCAGGGTTACGGTCCATTGGTCCTCTGTCATATTGGTTGAAGAGACAGCCATTATTCTCCAGGCCTTTCCGCTTCCAGATGAGTCTTGGGCTATGTGAATGGTGCCTCTCGGTGTTGAGAATCCTGATGACGAAGTTGAGCCGTTGAGGATCTGGCCGTCTGGGCATTTCAGTGAGATGTTCATCTCATCAGATGCAGAGTACCATATCTCAAGGTATATTTCGTCTTCATCCACTGTGGGTATCACGGTCAGGGTTGTGGTTTGGTCTCTTGCAAGGTTGCCCTGCGCGTGAGCTCCTCTTATTCCTTCATTTCCGGCCGACACAACTACGACAATCCCTTCCGAGGTCAAACGATCGAGCACTCTCTCAATAGAAGACATGCCGTCGTGTCCTCCAGAATTGCTTCCCAAGCTGAGGTTGACAACTGCGCGCTTTCCTAGGGCCTTTGCTTTTTGCCATATGTAGTTGACTCCATCAATGACCTCTGGCCATCGGAATCTCCATCCTTTTCTTGTCATCATACCGCTTTTGACAATGACTAGTGAAGAGTCCGGAGCGACACCCATGTATCTGCCGATGGATTTTCCTGTACCTGAGGCAATTCCAGCCACGTGGGTTCCATGTCCTGTTTGATCTTTCGAATCACAGAGTCCTGCCTCTAGCTGACTTCTCGTCCACTCTGTCCCATAGGCAAACTCATGAGGGGGAATCCCTGACCTGGTTTGATCCCAGAGGAACAGAAGTTTGGACGATCCATTCTCGAACTTGAAGTCCTTGTGTCTCCAATCAATACCCGTATCCACAATACCCACGATTACTCCTGCGCCTCGTGGTAGCTGGTTTTTGGCGGCGGATGAATTGTTCCAAGCTTCTGTTGCTCCAATCTCCGGGACGCTAATGTCCAACGCAGGGGTTGCATAACCAGATTCGACACGCTTCACGAATCTGAGCTTGGCTAACTCCATGATAGACTCCTTGTGTAGTCTGACAGTTGCGATGTCGTCCATAGTAGTTCCTAGGATGCCCATGGAAGCAACCTGCTGTAGTTCTGCCTGAGTGAGAGTCGAGTATGAGACAATTGTTACAGGCAGTCTCTCCTGCTCTGTGTTGAGAACGCTGTTTACGTCTGCAACCAGCTCAGGATCTATCCATGCGCTTGTAGCACGAAAGGCCATGATTTGTATGGTTATCAGAGGAATGAAGCTGACTGTGATGGCGATAATGAAGCCAACCCTGATAGCAGAGGCCTTTCTCAAACAACCTACCTCTTGGCGTATCCGAGCTTGAACTGCTCTATCTCCTGTTTTCGTCATTCAGTGGGCAACGTGACTGGGAGTCAATTCTCATAGTCTAGAGACGAACAGCAGTCACGAAGCTTGCAGTCACAGGACATAATCCCTTGGAAAGATCGGCAGGTCTTCTACATCTACAATCTTCACGTAGAAATACTTGGCGTCTGAGGTGTTTCCAGAGAGTTCCAGCTTCTCCCCTGTGGTACGCGAAGCAGTATACTTGATGAACGGCGCTGCAAGAGGTTCGTCTCTGACTACGTAGAAGAACACCGGCAGCGCATCTGCCTCATAGTAGTGCTCGAACGGGATGCATGTCCCCACTACGTGCTTCTTTCCGCGTGTGAACTGCCACAAAGGAAAGATCGTGCCTTCCCTGAATGAGAGCGGCAGAAGAATTCTGATTATTGATTTCAGGTCTTCGACCTCGGTCAACATAGGTTCCGCAGGGACAGTGAATTTGCCGCTCAGCGAGTCCTCGAAAGACTTGGGGATCTTCTTGACCTCTATGAAGGATCCATACTTGTATCTTGTATCATCTACATCATCTGAAAAGACTATCTCCTCACCTTTCGCAGAATCGCTCTTGTAAGCCAGAAATGGTTTCGGTTTTTCATCAAGATTCAGATAGGCAAGCAAGGGGAGATCTCCGTTCCAGTACATATAAGCTGTGAAGAGGGCTCCAATATGCTGAGTTTTGAGTTGCATATGCCAAAGGATCTGTGATCCTTCACTCAAGGCCAAACCTAGTCTTGCGAAATTGAACAGATCTTTCACCCGCACCGGAATCGGAGGTTTAGCTAGATCCGACGACTTGGCCATCTCATGTTTCACCATTGCCCGGGTAGGTTGTACGCCTCTCTCTCAGTGTCTCATATCAAGCAAATAAAGTATGACACTGGATCCAGTTGAGACCTAGAGGCACTATTAGATTCGAATGAACAAGTATTGGCGGCGTGCACAGGTTGCTTTTTTGGTGCAAGTTTGTAGATCTTCTGAGACAAGCGATCAGAGAATATGAGCTGATGCAGAAATATGCAGAGGATGAAAACTTCAACATCAAGACGCCGTAAGATGCGATATTCGTCTGAGAGAGAATTCCTCAGCGAAAGAGGTCTTCTTGGATTGGACGAACTAGCTCTCTTGCGATACCGCTGCCACTAGGATACCGATATCCCTTCACTATGGCGACTGGCACACCGTCCTTTTTGTTCATGACCAGCTCAGCTGCAGAAGCAAGCTCATCGGCGATAGCCATCAATGTCACACGAAGTCGATACCCAAACATATCCTCCTTCCCACGATAATCTTTCATTGGCCTCATTCCGGCCACTCCGATAGCAAAGTTGACATGCCCGAGCCTCCAAGCTCTACCAAACGTGTCCGTAATTATGACAGCAACGTTCACACGCACAAGGTGTTTGATTCTTGTTCTGATCCTCTCAGCTGATTCGTCCGGATTCTCCGGCAGCATGGACACGGTGTCGTCCTCCTGTATATTCGATCTGTCAATGCCCGCATTCGCGCATATGTAGCCTTGCCTGGTCTCAACAATGAAGTGACCGTCTCTTATTCTGACAATCCTCGGAGCCTCTTCCAGAATTGTATTGACAACCCTTGGGTCACGATTTGTCTGATAAGCGATTGCATTAGCGAACACCGATGGTCTGATGGTTCGAAGAGATGCTGTGCGGCCTTCTGCCTTCGAGACCACCTTCTGAGTGACGATAATCGCATCTTCTTCCTCAATTGTGACATGATTGTCCTTCGCAGCTTGGACTATGAGGCGTCCCAGATCGTCGCCTTTTCTTATCGGAGGTATCCCCTTAAACCCTGTTATTGCGATCAGCGTTCTATCTCTCCAATGTGCGATGTTTGCTACCCGTTATTATTCCTATCGAGAAGACTAGATGCCGTGTCGCAGAAGTATGTTGCCAATAGGCTCGGATCCTCGTGTCGACTCCGTTTATGTTTGACCTCTTGCAGGGCCGTGTGCAAAGCCGCGTCTGGAATCAGAGCATGATCAGTGTGGCTACACGATACACCAAAGTCTGGGAAGCTCGAAATGTATTTCTATTATAGGTAGTTGAGCATATATGCTGGCCCATGCTGCAAGCATCAATAGAGCAACTGCAGCAAGAATAGCGGCGTAGTCAGATTTTCTCATTCGAAGGACGGTCACAGGTTGTCTTTTGACACTCAGCCCAAATCCTCTGGATTCAAGAGCCTCAGCCAGCTCCACACTTCTTCTAATCGCCGAAACAATCAACGGTATGAGAATAGGAATGTAGTTCCTTATTCTTTTCAGTAAGTTACCTTTGTCCAACTCGAGTCCTCTGGATCTTTGAGCATCGACCACAGTCTGAGCATCGGTCGCCATGGTCGGAACAAGCCTCACTGCTGTGGTAAATGTGAAGCAGAGCGTGTAGGGAACATGCGCCTCTTCAAGGGCAAGCCCCAAGTCATCTGGAGATGTTGTCATGAAGAATATTGAGAATGACGAAAGGAGGGCCAAGAATCGGATTGTCATGGCAATTGAATATGTGAACGTGGATCCTGTTGCGAAATTCATGATGAAGATCAATGTGGCGAGGAGAAATCCGCCTTTCATCGATGCCCCCCAGCGCTTCATTGATTTAGCTATCCAGATCAGTGGGACCTGAGCCACCAGTATCAAAGACAGAGCCAAGACATTGGTCTGAATAAGTGAGATCACGAAAATTGCCATGATCACCACAAACTTGGCTCTAGGATCCATTCTATGGATTGGGGTAGAGAGTTTGCTGAACTTGAACCCTTCAAAGACTCGCAATGACATTTCTCGAGCCTCTAATCCTCTTCTTGACAATCGTGTACGCCGAGTAGACATCAATCACATCATGTGGTAGGTCATTGAACGATGAGAACATAAGTGAGATCTGCGGGTGTAGCAGAGATGCTTGATCAATGAGTCTTCCGTCAGTCAAGATCTTATCAGCTCTTCCGTCGCCTATGATCTTTCCTCGTGACAGCAGCATAACTCTTGGTCTGCACTCTGCGACAAATTCCACGTCGTGAGTAACCATGATGACTGTCTTCCCTTGAGAATTGAGTTGCACTATGAAGTTTCGCAGCCTATCTTTTTGCTGGTAATCTTGTCCGATTGTCGGTTCGTCTAGGACTATGTGCTGGGGGTTCCAAACAAGGACTGAGGCAAGGGCCACCCTTTTCCTTTCGCCTCCGCTTAACATGAACGGAGACGAGTTCATGTAGGGCACAAGGTCTAAGGTCTCAAGAATTCCTTTAACCCTTCTTTCCACAATATCTCTCGAGTATCCAAAGTTTCTAAGTGAGTACGCTACCTCGTCCCTAACAGTTTCACAGAAGAGTTGATGATCTGGGTTCTGGAATACCAAGCCGACATTTCGAGAGAGACTTGCGACGCTCGTCTTCTTGGTATCAATTTCATTGACAAAGACTTGGCCTTTTGTTGGTCTGAGAAGTCCGTTGAAAGTTTTTATTAGCGTGGTCTTACCTGCACCGTTCTCTCCCATTATTGCAAGGAACTCTCCATCGTCTATTCGGAGATCTATGCCTCGGAGCACTTCATTTCCGTTGGGATACGTGAAGTGGACACCGTCTGCTGATATCAACTTCTCAGGATCTTCCTCAATTCTTCTATTCCCACTTCAACAGTAACAGGTGTCCTCGAAGTTTCTATTCCGTCCTGCCGGAGGAGTCGAAAAAGAACAGTCACCTTGGGCATTCCGATTCCAATTAGGTGAGCGCGTTCGTTGTAGACATCTTCAGGCAGCCCGTCCAACACAATGGAGCCTTTGTCCATTACAACTACTCTGTTGGAATGTCTTGTCGCAAGGTCGAGTCTGTGCTCCACCAGAAATACAGTTATGCCGAGATCTTTGTTGAGTCTTGCGACTACTTGCAGGATTTCCTGAGACGATTTCGGATCTAAGAAGGAAGTCGGCTCATCCAGCACAATTATCTCAGGTCGCATCGCAAGAACAGAGGCAATGGCGACTCGTTGTTGTTGGCCTCCAGATAGTTCATATGGAGCTCGGTCCCTCAACTCTTCAACGCCAGTGGCTTTTAGTGCCCACTCCATCCTTCTTCTTGTCTCCTCACGGACAAGCCCCAAATTCTCGGGACCAAAGGCTACATCTCTCTCGACCGTGAGAGAGAATAGCTGATTCTCAGGGTTCTGAAAAACGAACCCTACATGGCGTGAGAGAGAGCCAGTGGATTCTTTTCGAATACTCTTTCCACAGACAAGCACTTCTCCGGATAAGTCCCCTGTATAGAAATTCGGGACGAGTCCGTTAAGACATCTACAAAGCGTGGTCTTGCCGCATCCACTGGGGCCAGTAATAACGACGAAGTCTCCTCTCTCGATTTGAATACTTACGTTGTTGAGTGACTTGCGTTGCGCTCCAGCATAGGAAAACGAAAGGTTCCTGATCTCAATAATCGGCAAATGCCTGATCCTCACTGAGCTTCCATACCAGGTAATCCCAGTCTTGAGTAACTACCCATATGTGATTTCGCACATACTGCAGACAGCAGTATTTATCGGTATTTTCCCACCATGTACACCTCGTTGATTGATATGTCAACGAAGAGAGGTACAGAGAACAGGTTACAACTTCTTGCTCAGCTGTTCAGTCAGAACTTGAAGACACTTTGTCAGAACTGATTCTTCCTCATCCTTCCCGCGAATTCCTGCCGCAATCGCATGCCCTCCTCCTGCTCCATGAATGAGTTCTCCAACTGCTCTGGCTACGTCTGTTCCCAAGTGGGTTCCTGTGCTGTCATAGAAGTCTTGAGTTGATCTCAGACTCACTTGTACCTCTCCTTTCCTACCTCCGGAAACCATCGCAACATCAGCACCGAGCATAATCAGGCCTCTAGCGACAGATGCCTGATGTGAACCAACATATGTTGACGCCAAAACCCATCTTCCAACTCGGGTTATTTTGAGCCTCTGTGCTCCTTTCAAGCGGGCTATTCTTTCGGACTCTGTTATCGGAACGTGCAAAAGCCTGATTGCTTTGGCTGCATCGACTCCCCTTCGCACAAGATCGCCAGCGATCTTGAAACTCGTGGATGTCGCAAGGGCGAAATGTCTCGTGTCATAGGCAATTCCGAGAAACAGAGCCCAAGCCACAGGTCGGCTTACGGGAATCTTGGACCTCTTATAGAGGCTGTAGACAATCTGAGACACCGAGACAGCCTTGTCGTCTATGATGGCATGAGTTGCCACCTCCAAAGTCCTTGGATCTGAGGCGTGGTGATCAATGACTATCACTACACCTTCGTAATCTCTTAGACGAGTTCCATATTCCGCCAGCTGAAGAAGTGTGTTGGCGTCAATTGTAAAGACGATATCATATTCCTCAAGGTTTTGAGGATCATGGAGTCTTATGTGCAAGTGCTCTACGATTCGCTTTGCTACCTTGCTTATTCCCTGAGGTGCCACTAGGTGAACCTCGACGCCCCTTTTGAGCTTTCTAAGGAGATAACCTAGGGCATATGCTGAGCACAATGCATCTGGATCAGCATTTCGATGAGTGATTATTGCGACACGCTTGGCGTTTCTGATTGACCTGAGAATGTACCTGGAGCTTCGCAAATTGAGGGAACACCCTCGCTTCAATTCACTAAACGAAGTCAGTATGACGGCGCCGGGGCTCACGTCGAAAAGCAATCTGACAGAGAAATGACAAGAGTTGGGGTGAGTTCAGAAGATTCAAATGAGTTCGGCCTGACGTAGGCTGCATTTGCACTCAGTCGGCTGAAGCACCGGAGGTTTTGAGTCGTTGCTGCACCCTATCTTGGAGCTCCTTCAACCTTTCTCTTGTCCGCTCTTCTTGCTTTGCCAGAACGGTCACTCGAGTATTGATGAGTTCTTTCTTCTCTTTCAGTTCATTCATGAGGCCTTGCCGCTCCGATCTTAGAAGAATGCTTCCAACGCTCTTGTAGACGGGAACGGTGTCAGCTATCTTATCCAGCTCCGAGAGCGCTTTCTCTGTTTCTGTCAGTTCTAATTCAAGTTGCTGCTTTTGGGTGACTACAACCTGCAGCGTCTGCTGCAATTGTTGAAGTCTTACAAGATCTTCTTGGATCTGTGGAGGTAGTTGTTCATTCTGACTCATGATCACACCTTCTGATGGCGATGTTGAATACCGCTTTACGCGCTTACCTGAATAATAACGTTATCCGGCATGAAATGTTGTCATTCATCTCGTTGGTGTTCGCAATCTCCTATCTACTAGGATCTGGGAGATACCCATGCTACCGATGTGTAAGCGGACCCGCCTGAGATTGAGCCTAGGGCCACCTGGTCCGCTGGTCTTCCGGGATGAAGTCACTCATTTCATTCTCGGCTGAAAAGGTCAATGGTGTTTATGAGATCTGCAGAACCTGCTATCCACCTCAGGTAGGAGTTGAGCGCTGCTCTCAATGCGTTCAAGTCCATTGCATTGAGGCATATCTGTAGCTGTCGCTCTTTCAACCTAACGTGAGCAGTCGATCTTGGTCCTATTGATTGCTTTGTTTCTAGCAAGACAGCATTGTATACTGCCGTGGCTGCTTTCTTTGAATCCAATTTGAGTATGATCTCGGCCTTGGTCGCTCTCAACGCTAGACCTCAGGCAGTTCCACGTAGCTTAAGGTTGGGATGGGCAGACCACGAGCCGACAATCTGATATTAACTCTCGTATTTCCTCACGTGCGCTGCATTCTCTATTAGGCGCAGTAGGATCGGATTTTGAGATTCAGATCACACCTTTCTATCTGTTGGCGGCAGCCAAGAGGGTGTTGCACCATTCCGCAGTGGTCACTGAGTCTTCTCACTGTTCTCAGCGGCCCTTTTTCGTCTCACTCTTCTTCTGACTCTTTTGCCTTCTTCCTCAACGGATTCTTCGGGAGTCTGAACTAGACCTAAGGCAGTAGCTATGGTCCCTGCACCTGCGCCTCGGGTGGCTCGTCGCGCTACATCCCCTAGCTTCGTTTCTGGTACATATGCTCCTCCAGCAAACTTGTATCCACACTTGTAGCATACCCAGACTCCGACTGATTCTCTTCTGACAGCTGTGATGTGGCATCGCGGGCACTCGCTACGTTTCCTCAATGCACTAATGATGTCAGCATATCTCTTTCTTGCCACCGTTCCGTATCTTGGACCGAAGCTACCAGACTGACCAACTTTCACAGTTCGAGTCATATAGCAACCGCCTCAGCTATCTTGGAGCGGATTTCTGAGGCTTTGGAGAGGGCAAGTCTCACACCTAGTTTGACCTCCTCAACAGCAAAGGATCCTGATCCTCCTTTCTGCATTGCACATATACGCCCCTCTCCATCAGATGTCACTGTGAGTCTGGTGCTCATCACTTGTTCTTCCTCAAGAGAGGGATCAAGCACTAATGTATTATCAATCTTCGCCAATGTCACTGCGACTGGCTGGTTCTGGATTGGGAGACGCTTCAATTCAGATTTGAGAACGAGCTCCCCATCTTTCACGTCGTAGTCATTCATTTTCGCACTAAGCAAAGCAGCAAGTGAGGCTGCTGAGGAAGCATCTATCAGGTTTCCATCATGATCAAGCACATACACATCAACGAACACCACGAATACCTTCTTGCCTGTTTGAATGCAAAGTGACTTTAGGTCTATCGCTTTTGATTCTCTGATCCCTCTATCAACAACTCTAGCCAGCTCAATTGCATTTTCATTTGGTGGCCCTGGCTCGAAAGACGGTGAGGCCAAAGGAACAAGTTCTGCATTTACAGTCAGGACTCCTTCATCTGGAGTGTCTGGGAACGGTTCGCCTTGCTCAACCTTCACGCCTACCAGTACCTTCGTCTTTCCGAGATTGATCAATGCAGATCCGCAGGCCTTTTCGACCACCCCAATCTCAAGCCTTATCTGTCTGAATTCATGAAGACCTCGATCATCTGTTCTCTTTCCCAGAGCCAACATGTCGACGATAGTTTTCTGTCCGATTCTTGCCACAGGTGGGATCTGAGGTGTCGCCGACACAATCTATTCCTCCTTTTCGACTTCCGTCTCCTTCTTTTCTTCCACTTCCTCTTTTATCGAGAGATACCTCTGTTTCAAGGCTATCTTCTGCTGTTCGTGTATTCCTTGACAGGCTCGTACTGCCATATCAAATGCCGCTTCGAATTCCTCAGGATTCAAAGTCCCATCCATTTGAATCAATGTGATCACGTTTGATTGTGGCATGATCGCAACGGGTAGATCTGCCTCTCCTTGTTTGTCCTCAGTGTCAGACAGGTCTAGCGCCACCTTACCTGCTATCTTACCTACTGCGCAGGCTGTAACCAGGCCCCTCATTGGGATGCCTGCATCCGCAAGTGCAAGCGAAGCAGAAGTTATGCCAGCACATCTGCTTCCCCCATCTGATTGCAGGACCTCAATGAACAGGTCAATTGTTGTACGAGGGTAGTATTCGGAGAGAACAGCAGGCTCTAGTGCCTCCCTTATCACCTTCGAAAGTTCTTGCTCTCTGCGTGATGGAGCTGGTGACTTTCTTTCCGAAGTAGAGAAAGGTGCCATGTGGTAACGACATCTCAGCACAGCCCTGTGAGGGAGTGCCACATGTTTTGGGTGGGCTTCTCTGGGGCCATAGACTGCGGCCAAAATCTTGTTCTTGCCTTGCTCTATGTAGGAGGATCCATCAGCCTTGTCAAGAACTCCTACCTCTATCTTGATTGGGCGGAGTTCATCTAAGCTTCTTCCGTCTATTCTGCGTCCGTTAACATCAACTAGTTCAATACTTTGGTCCTGAGACTTCATTTCACTCATCACTTGTCTTGTCACGAAGCATGACCTGTATCCGGTCCGTCAACCCTTGAGTGTGGGCCTCACGCTCGATCATCCTTATTGCCTGAATGGCTATGTTCTCACGTTCTGGGGATTTGCCTGAAACCAAAACTGTGCCATTCTGGCCTACCATTATGTGGGTCCCGGTCTCTTTCTTGAGAATGCCTATCATTGACCCCTTCTTTCCTATTAGTCTGGGTATCTTCGCAGGAGACACTTTGACAACTCTTCCACTGGTTACTCTGCCCAGTCCAGGGCCCTTCGCGGTAATAAGCGGGTCCCGGGTTCTGTCATACGCCAAGATCTTCGACACTACAAGGTCACCTACATCAAATGTCTTTGAGAGATCCATTCGTGAACGAGGGGTCCTTTGTCCAAACACTTCAGAGCCAGGTAGAAGAGCGGGATACGGTGCATCTATGTCCACCATCCATCCAGACATGCCTATGTCGCTGATCCGTCCTACTACCGTGTCGTCGACATGGGGAACATAACATCCTTTTAGCGGCACAACGCCGAGTCGGTCTCCATCTATCTCAACAACACCGACCTTGGAGGAAAAGAGTCTGTCATCTTCCCGATGAACATTCTCACCCGACACATACTTTCCTTTTGCAAGGATCTCACCGGGAGCAACTAGCTGCTTCTTCTCCACATACAAGGTCAAACTTCGTGTTCACCGTTTTCCTAATCGGATTGAAGAACGAAGAAGCCACTGTCTACTTTAATATTGTGGTCGCATCTCGCCGCTCAGTCATGTTGACTGCAGGCACAGACTAATGTGTCCCAATCCTGTACAGGTATATTGTATGGCCGTGTGGTTCCTCCGAGACTTCTATCGGTTTCCAGCCCGTGATCGAGAAGTCATGAGAGACTACCCTTGAATAAGGTCTCAACTCTTTCTCCAGTTTCGGCTTGAGCCTCTCATTACCACTCGTGGTTAGATAGAGAGTCACAACACTTGCTCTCGATAGATCTATCTCAAAGAAATCCGCTTGGATAATCTGCGCTTCTCTCTCTAGCTCCAATGACTTCACTCGCTCTCGAGCGGTAGCCACCAAGTCCTCTCTGATTTCTACGCCAAACGCCTTTGCAGAGTAGTCCTTTGCAGCCATTATCACTATCCTACCGTCACCACATCCAAGATCGAACAGGACGTCTCCCTTTCTAAGTTGAGCCATATCCAGCATTTTCCTTACAACTTCTTCAGGAGAAGAAACGAAGGGCGCAACACTCAATATCTCACACACCTGCACACCCAGCCGAAGCTCCGATTCGCAAATATATGCGTGAACAATAAGACTTTCGGAGAGTAACCTGAATTGGAGCTCAGCAGGAAGCAATTTCAGAGACAGCTCAGCTGTGAATTGGCCAGAACGATATGTAACAGCGTTGTAAGGCACAGAGCAGCGCTTGGCGTAGACTTTGTCGCAGTTTCATGCCGATACGTTTCTGCTTTGTGCAAAGGAAACCAAGATTGTGACGCGCCTGCATCGATTTGCGCCAAGGCTGCAGAGGCATTGGAGGGAAAGAACGAAAAGGAGTATCTTGAACTATGCGCTCAGTCTTGTGCTAAATGCACTGTGAGCAAGAGAGCAAGAGAAGAATGGAAAAAAGCTGCTGAGAAAGCTGGCCTCATTCAGAAAGAGAAGCCGCCTGAGGTATACAGGTAGCCCGTCATTGGGGAAATCTCTTCCGCCAACTCCTTTGGCGTCCGGTGATGGCCGGTTTGTTCACTTCAGGATCTTGGTCTGAACGGTTCCTTGGGTCAGCTTTCCAAGTCTCTCGATAAACGGCCCGTATAGCCCAGCGGGCATTTCAACCACCCCGATCCAAGATCCGTCTTTCTGCCACTCCTCCCTCGTTATGGTGCCGTAGTTTTTCACAGCTCCGTATGCCTTTGCCGCGTGCTCTGCGAATATCTTGACGGCTACGCGCATCTGCTCTATTTTCAGTGGGATTATTGGTCTGAGGTCATCTATGATAGCCTTCGCTTGTTCCTCAGTACTCTTGAACGGATCTATCGAAACCCGTATCTGTGAAAGCGCTTGTTCTATTCTCAATGGAGGGTGTGGTGTCCCGGTTCTGGGGTCAATGCAGTGTCTCACCAAGAAGGCAACTATTTGTTTTCTCTTATCCTCGGTCAGCTGTCTCCTTTGGTCTGTGGTGAGTTGAAGTTCTCCTCTTCTCAATATCTCTTCGGCTATCTTCACGACATCCGTTGTGCCAAAGGCCTTCTGAAGCTTCTCTGTCGATGCTCTTGTTCCTTTGTTCGCATCGGAATAGATTTCCTCTATGACAAGGAGTTGAGTTGTGGGCACTTGTTTGCCCATTCTGAAATCAAGCGCTAGTTCCGGCTTCACAAGAATTTCGAATTTGTCCCCTTCGGCTGAGAGCCTCGCTGTTGTGTACTTGTCACTCATCCAGAGACTCTGCTCCCACCGATAACTCTAGTGACTGGGTCACTTAACTTCCTTTTGATCGTACGAAGTGTCCCACCTGCTGTCTGGACCTGAAGTCAGCGCGGTGGGTGAGTCTATTTCGCAGTCGCCTTCTTTCCCGAGTTGACTTTCTTGATATACTTGTCTATCTCTTCAGTGGCGAGTTTTCTGAATCTTCGTGTGGATGCAGGCACTACAGCCATCCTTATCTTCTGTGCGTCAATCTTTTCTTCAGAAATCTCCACCATGCACTTAAGAGCTAGAAGTATCGCATCGTCAAGTGACAAATCCTCGCGGTATTCAGCTTCTAGGATCTTGTTCGCTGCTTCCGAACCAAACCCAATAGACCAAGCCTTGAAGGCCCAAAATGTTCCGCTAGGATCAGTCCAGAAAAGTCTTGGGCCCCTTTTGTCCACTCCGGCGAAAAGCTCTGAGATACCGAAGGGGCGCACTCCGGCGTGCTGAGTATACAGTTGTTTTATTTCTCCGATTTTCCGTGTAAGGATCTCGATGTCTACTGGCTCGTCGTACATAAGCCTATTAGCCTGAGAGAATACCCTGGCCTGGTCGACAAGGATGTGTGCATCACAGCTCAGGCCAGCAACAGCCACGCCCACGTGATCATCGACTTGGAATATCTTAAGCATGAATGAAAGATCCTGAAGTTTTGACATCGCCCTTTCTTCTGCGGCAAGGACAACTCCATCTGACGAGGTTATCCCCAGAACGGTTGCGCCTTTCTTCACCGTCTCGGCTGCATACTCAACCTGAAAGAGTCGGCCGTCCGGTGAGAACACTGTGATTGCGCGATCATACGCCCCTGGAACAGCAAACATTGACAAATCTTGTTCACGTACCTTGATGTAAGACTTGGTTCACCTGAGACCATCTGACCTAAAACCTTTTCCTTGGCCAATCTCGCGACGATTTTCAGTTTCCATTCTCTGTGGTCAGACCGTCGCAGAGACTATCATACCTTTTGGCGAAGGTCAATCTGGGACTGGCGTCTTCATTCCTTGATTTGTTTGCCATCGGCCATATATGACCCTTGTCCGACAAATGGCTGGATGTGTCGTTCTGTGCGACCTGCCTCTGACCTCAACTCACAAGATGATATTCTGGGAGATCTAATCCAAGTTTGATCGTGATATGGGCTTGAGGCCTTGAACACCAACGAACAGCATATGCGGAGTCTCTTGGAACTACAACAATTGAATCAGCATTTTGCCAGTCAAGTCTAGCTAAGTTCGCGCCGGTTCCAAAGCTTAGCATGTGCTTGAAGCCATTGTGGTAGACTGGGCCATTTGACATGTATCTGAGCAAAAAGCAAATCACTCCCAGCCTATCTGGTTAAGTCGTGAGATTTCTGTGACAAGAGTTCAGCCGCTTTCTGGTGAGAAGCTGATTATGAAGCTGAAGCCACACCCTTTAGCATTTTGGCACTTGTACGCGATTTCGTTGCTTCTAATCTTTCTCGGCTACGCCGTGGAAAGAATATACGTCCTTGTTGCAGGATTTCGATTACGGTTGCCTTTGCCCTTTCTCCAACAATACAATGCTGTGAATGTTCTAGTTTTTTGGGCGGTTCTGATTGGAACAGGAATTGTGATTGGATTGATCTACTTGCGGATCACTTCTGTCTTGGCCTTTGGCTCTATCGCGTTGATAGGGACATTGTTAACTGAATACTTCAGGATGCCTCTGGAAGTTCACATGTGGCTCTTGACGGTTTGTGGTCTTGCTGGATTCGCGTTCGCTGAATTCTACAGGAGAGGCCATAACTACTACATCACAAACCTTCGTGTCGTGATGGAGAAGAGCTTCATATCATATGATTCGAGGCAGTTTACATACAATAGAATCGAGGATCTCGCGATAGTTCAAGGACTGTTGGGACGAGTCCTTAACTACGGCACGATTGTGCCTGTAACGGCCTCCGGATTTGGATTAGGTGAGGACTCAGCCTCAGCAGGGATCGGGGGCGGTCTTGGTGTCGGAGGAAGACGTTCACTGCCAGTCGGAGCAGGAATCGGGCTTTCTGCGGGCGGAGGCCGAGCTGTTTTAATCCCCAGAGGACGGACTTATCACACGCTGTACGGAATCTCCAGGCCAAGAGAAGTTCAACATGCTATCGCAATGATAATCCAGGGCCAGGTTCCTTCCAAACAGACAGTTGGCCCGTACCTTTGACATATCGTGATCGATGAACTGTTTCGTTGCTCGATGAAACGAGATGAGATTGCCCGTTTGTGATCTCGTCTTCAGCTGGGTCTTCGGGCAGTTTGGTCTTCTTTGACCGAGGAACTTTGGAGGGTGACTTCTGGATGATCATCCTTTCTGACCAAGTAGCTTGGAGTAGTCACCGATCGGCCCCCAATCTGAACATGCCCATGTGCGATAAGCTGTCTAGCGTGATGCATGGACTTGGCCATACCTGTTCTCGCAACCACTGTCTGAAGTCTTCTCTCCAAAAGCCTTGTCACATCCAAGTCAAGCACATGGTCAAGTGTTGCCTCCTCAGGAAGAACTCCAAGCTGGATCAGGCTGCTCAGAAGCTCTTTCTCGGTTCTCAACCTTTCTGTCTCAGTCTTCGCAAGAAGAGATCTTGCAATTCCTCGAATCCGCGAGATCTCCGTTCGGTATCTCCACAACTCTTTCTTGTTTCTTAGGCCGTAGTCACCAATGAGTTTAAGCTCATCTTGAATTTGGGCACGCCTCCAAGGATGACGAGGAGTCTCATACTTCTTTCTCTGCTTCTTCGGATCGCCCATCCTACTCTTTTTCTCCCTTTTCAGCCTGAGCAGCTCTCAAAGCAGCTATTGCAGCCTTCTTCTTGACTCCCACGGCTTTTCCGCTTCTTCCAGTAGTCTTGGTACGTTGCCCTCGCACCTTCAGGCCTAGCGAGTGCCTAATCCCTTTCCACGTTCGCAGATCTTTCATGAAGTCTACGTCTGCCTTTTCTCGCAGCACCAAATCAGCGCCCACCATATGGCTGTCTCTACCTGTCTCGAAATCCTTTCGCCTGTTGAGCAATCTCGTGGGTATTCCGAACTTCACCGGATCAGATATCACATCCTCAATACGGTCCACCTCTTCATCGGAGAGCTGTCCAATTCGAATGTCAGATTTCAAGTCCGCTGCTCTCGCTATCGCGGTGGAAAAGTTGATACCTATCCCTCGAATCTTGGCTAGTCCATAGACTAGTTTTTTCGACCCGTCTAGGTCAGTGTTCATCAACCGCACTATATGCCTGAATTCTCTAGAGGACATGCCGTGTCCCTGTTGCAGGCTCTACGGGATTGCTGATGTTATATAAGTCTTCTTGGGAGGAGATGCGCCGTAACTTGGTTGAGGGTCAGGTGATCGCGTTGCGCCCATGGTGTTTGACGCCCGCTTGCCTGACATAGTGTCCTTATTCGAGGCAGTTTCCTGCTACTTCAGTACAGCTCCCGTTTTCATATACCAGAGGTAAAGGTCGAGTCTCGAAAGCGTCATTCCTACTTCGATCGCTAGGCGGGTAAGTCTCTCCTCGTATTCGATATACATGCGCTTCGTTAGTGCCTTCGGGACTTCTTCGATAATACCGTAGTCCCTCATGATACGCAGCACATGCCGATCTAGTATAGCAACATTGTTGTATCCAACGTTTCGTAGGAAGTGACTTGCTTCCTTGTATCCAAGGCCCATAACGTTGTCCGCCAGCCATTCTCTTGCCTTCTTCTCATTGTTGATACGAGTGACAACGTCCTTGATGTTCTGGTAGTTTCTGGCCGTGACAATGAAAACGGCTCTGCGTTCACTATACCTGTGTCCCAGTTCCCTAAGGCGCTGAGCGATTTCTTCTTTGGTAAGCCCTAGGAATCCCGCTGCACCTAGCGTCTCTTGTATCCTCATTCCCAGTCTCGCGCTTGAGTTGGCTGTCAGAATGCAGAAGCACAATTCCGAGAACCATACATCGTTGCCGTCTAGGTGGATCGCCGCGAATTCCTTGATTCTGTTCTCGATTTGTGTAGACAGAGGGCCTGCGGCGAGAGCACGAATCTCGGAAATTAGTCGTGGAATCGTCACGTCTGATGCTCTCGTCTCGAGGTCATTAAGCCTCATGTGTCGGGAGTGATCTGATATGGGCAGGGTTCTTTCCTGACTTCTCTTTTGCTTCGGGAGGAAGCAACGCAGTTTGCGTTATTGCACTGCTTCAACCTTGCGAATGTTGGGAATCCTCTTCTTCAGAAATTGTTCGACTCCCCATTGCAGGGTCATCTGGGACATAGGACACCCAGCACAGGCACCGGTCAATCTTACCTTCACCACGCCATCCTGGACATCCACGAGCTCCACATTTCCTCCGTCTGCCTGCAGATTGGGTCTCATTTCATCCAGCGCCTTTTCCACGTCCTCTTTTGTTGTTGACATAGTCGCCGAACCAAATTGAGATCTATCTCGCGGGATATAAGTCGGTATGTATGGGTGACTCATCGAACGGATTGGCCTTTGCCATCTGATCTATTCTTATACATGGCGTTGGAGGACATACGTCTTCCAATGTATGGGTGAGGCACTGATGAAGTGGAGATGTCGGATTTGTGGTTATGTGTATGATGAAGCAATTGGCCACCCAGAGAAGGGTGTATTGGCGGGCACAAGATTCGACATTTTGCCCGCGGATTGGTCATGCCCTGTTTGTGGTGCTCCGAAAAGTGAGTTCGAGATGATTGCACGATAGCTCAATCCAATCCACAGACCGTGATTGACTGCGCATATCCAAAAGCCTTAACCTTGGAATGACAGCACATTCAGGCACGCCAGCATAGAAGGACGAACAGATATGAATGAACGGTACGTTGAGAGAACTCGGCGCTCACGGCAGATCTACGAGCGAGCAAAGAAGATTTTCCCTGCAGGGATCTCATACAGAATAAGGTTTGTGGAACCTTATCCTTTCTACGTGACACGGGCACAGGGCAGCAAGATATGGGATGTTGACGGTAACATCTATACCGATTATTGGTGTGGGCACTTTGCACTAATCTTGGGACATAGACATCCTAGAGTTGTTAGCGCGGTGAGAAAGCAGGTCGAAAGAGACATCTTCTACGGTCTTTCGCATGAACTCGAACTGGACCTAGCTGAGCAGATAATGAAAATGGTGCCGTCGGCAGAACTGATCCGGTTCACTGGGTCTGGTACAGAAGCCAACATGTACGCCGTAAGGCTTGCAAGAACATACACAGGTAGGAGCAGGATTGGCAAGTTCGAAGGGAATTGGCATGGTGGCTATGATCCGCTTCACGTTGCCATGAAGCCGCCCTATACCGAGCTTCCATCTGGAGGGCTGACGCTTGGTTCTCTTGCAGACACTGTGGTTCTCCCGTATAATGATCTGGACGGGGTCAAGAGAGCAATCAAAGGCAAGGAGCTCGCCTGCGTGTTGATAGAGCCTGTCATGGGAGCGGGTGGCATGATTCCTGCGGAGAGAGAATTCTTGAAGGGGCTTGCGGAATTGTGCAGGGCGGAGGGAACCCTGCTGATCTTTGACGAGGTCATCACGGGATTTAGATTGGCCCCAGGAGGAGCCCAACAGTTCTATGGAGTAAATCCAGACCTCACAGTGCTGGGGAAGATCATCGGTGGAGGTCTTCCCAATGGCGCGATCACCGGACGTTCGGATGTGATGGAGAGAATGGACCACACGAAGTACAAGGGGACGGAGTACTCCTTTCACGGTGGAACGCATACAGGAAACCCCGTCTCCGCAGCGGCAGGACTAGCGACCCTGAAGATATTGGAAGACGGTTCTGTGCACCAGAAGATCGGGAAGATGGGAGATAAGGTGCGTACTGAGCTGACCAAGATAATGGATCGGGCTGGCGTTGAGTTTCAGGCGACTGGGGTTGGATCAATATTCGCGTGCCATTTCTCCGATGTGCCTGTGAGGGATGCTACTTCCGCAGGAGTGGCAGACAAGGAATTATCGAATAGATTCATGTACTTCCTTCTGGACGCAGGCATATTCTGCCTGACTCCTGAGCTTGTCCATGGTGCAATCTCGACAGCTCACAAAGCAAACGAGATAGACAAGTTCCTGAGTGTTGCCGAGAAGTTCGCGAAACGGGCGAAATAGGCCGCGTGCGCAGCATTCTGAGGGCTATGTCACAATTACATGATCTATCTGAAAGTATCGTTTTGCAAGCATCCTAGTCTTATCGATCGTCCTGCCGTTCTTTCCAATTGCCAGCGCCTTGTCCTTTGGCTCAACCTCTACAACTACTATTGTTCTCTCAGGTTTCTCAGTGATCCTTATCTCCTTGACCTGTGCGGGGGCAAGTGCATTTCTGATCAGCTGCTCAGGGGTTTCTGCTTGTTCGACTATTTCGACCTGGCGACCAGTCATCTTTCTTAGGGTCTGTATGTTCTTGCCTGCTCTTCCTATCGCCAGGCCCATCTCGCCTTGTTTCGCAAGGAAGATTATTCTCTCCGCTTTTTCATCTATGAGACAGTCCTTCGCTGTAGCGCCTGTAATGCTTTCAAACAGGGCTATGCACTTCATCTCGTCGCTGGTGAGCCTTATCTTACTTGTCGACATCTTTTGCTCCAACTACCTTGAGTATCTCTGAGTCACCAGGCTCATGAACAGTTACGGCGGCGATTAGGAACGGTTTCTCACAGACGCCTCCAAGATCCACACTGGTGCCTCCGTACACATACACTGGCAAATCGGTCAGTTTAGCTTGGTCAAGTATCTCGGATCTTGCTCGTTCAGGACAGTTAGAGGCCAAGACTATCAATTTCGCCTTGCCACTGCTAGCAGCTTCTTTGGCCTTTGCGCATCCAAATGACACCTTGCCGCTCTTCACAGCCATTTTGAGTTGTTTGGTGATGTCTATCATGTTTTCACCCTGTTTTCTGAGTCATGGCCATATACATGTCGATGAGGCCTGTTCCCATGGGTATTTGCTGGCCCACAATGACGTTCTCTGCCACTCCTTTCAATGTGTCCGATATTCCCTTCATCGCCGCGTCGACAATTGTTGGGATCGTGATCTCGAATGCGGCTTTTGCCAACGTGCTTGCCTTTTCTCCGCTGACTCCGTGCCTACCGACCTGGAGGACCTCTCCCGACGCCGTCATTGTATCTGCTACGAGCATGACATGTCGGATGTCGACATCGAGGCCTTGCTCCTGTAGAACGTTTAATGCCTCTCTCATGATCACTTCCCTGGCTGCTTCGATTCCCAGTGCCATCGCTACTTCGTGAATATTGTTTGATGTGGTTCTTGTGGGGTCTACTCCTGCAATGGTCAGGACTTGTTCAAGGCTTGATCCTTCTGTTCTGATTATCCATTCGCCCTTCTCTTCAACGACCAGTGCTCTTTTGATTGCGGGAAGACCTTTGATGTGATGCATCGGTAGTTTTGTTGCGAGTCGCTTGAATTGGGAAATGTCCATGTCTTTTGGTTTGATATCCATCTTGGTTCGTTCGATGTTCACTTCACATGATGGAAGTTCGACGGCTTCCCTTATGTCGCGCACGTGGATCTCGCGTAGTCGCATCTTGTCAGGATCCAAGGTGACCTTGATTGTCATTCGAGTGACGTCGGTTTCGATCTGTGCTGCGATATCTCTCAAGGTTGTATGTGTGATGAGGCGAGCTACTTCCTCAGCTCTCTCTCGTTTCTCTCTGCTTCTCTTGTCAAGGTATACGGTCATCATTGGGGTTGAGGGTATCTTTCTGGCGTCGACGATCTCTATCAGTCGAGGAAGTCCCAATGTGACATTCTGTTCCCGTACTCCTGCGAAGTGGAAGGTTCGCAGTGTCATCTGTGTGCCAGGTTCGCCTATGGACTGAGCAGAGACTATGCCGGCAGCTTCGCCTGGTTCTATCAGTGATTTTCTGTAGTTGTCTATGGCCTGATCTGCAGCCTCGTCAACCGCTCTCTCGGTCAGTGCGGTTTCAAGCAGGCTCTTCTTCAATTCTGTAGCCATGACTCTTGGCAGTTGGGATGCTTTCGCCTGAACCTTTCTTAGTACATAGTTCTTTGACGCCTTGGGTCCTTTCTCGGCGCCAAGTCTCACGCGGTCAACCAATCGCTCCGTGTTGACCGCTCGTCCATGATCGCTTTTTGCGGTATCAACCCCGTCTTCACCGTATCTGAATTGTATGATACTTCCGCGCGAATCTCTCACAGTTCCGTCGTATTCGACCCTAATGTGCTCAAGCGCGTTTATCAGGCGCCGCTGCATGTATCCGCTTTGTTGAGTGCGTACGGCTGTGTCCACGAGCCCCTCTCGTCCTCCCATTGCGTGAAAGAAATACTCTATCGGGTCGAGCCCGTGTGCAAAGGATGAGTAGACAAATCCCCTGGCCTGAGCTCCGACGTCTCCTGGTTCGAAAGATGAGAGCGCTCTCCCCCTGTATCCTCTTTGGATTCTCTGGCCTCTAATCGATTGTTGGCCGATTGAGGCAGCCATTTGACCTATGTTGAGCATCGAGCCTTTGGCTCCGACTCGGACCATTACAATGCCGCTATTCTCCATTCCGAAGTATTTGTCAGCCAGAGCTCCTGCTTCGTCTCTCGCCTTGGAGAGTTCATTCATTATGTATATTTCCAGCGATTCTCGGAGAGATTGGCCGGGCAGTCTGTCCAACGTGCCGTTCCTATACTTCTCCACGAGTTCGTTGACTCTTTGCTCAGCATTCCTAATCGCCTTGTCAATCCTGTCTTTCAATGTGGGTGAGATATCTAGATCGTCAAGGGCGTAGGAGAAGCCGCGCATGGTGATAAATCTGTCAAGCAGCTTCGTTATCGAGTTCAGGAAGTCTCTTCCTTGGCTAGGTCCATAGTCCTTCACGATGCGGTGGAAGAGGCTTTCAGACCTTGCTCCGATTGCGTTTCTATCCAATACTCCCCTTTCAAGAATTCCGTCTTTGATGACGATGTAGGCGTCGTATGGGCATTTCTCTTTCTTGCATTCAGGGCATTGTCTGCATACATTTGATTTGAATGTGAAGTTCATCTTCTTTGGGATGAAGATGCTGAATATTCTCTTGCCTGACCACGTGGGTTCAGGTCGGCGCAGGTCTGGCTGTGGAAGGGGGCCTTCGTATCCTGCTGCGGCCAGGGCCCTGCAGGTTTCGTCTTTTGTCAGATAGGTTGAATCATTCGTTAACATGTATGCGGCGCTTAGATGGTCCGTGATGGCGCCTATGATTGGCCCACCGTATCGAGGAGAGAGGATCTGGTCCTGTACCTCCATCAGAAGACGAGCTTCTGTGCGTGCCTCTTCTCCTTGTGGCACATGCAGGTTCATTTCGTCGCCATCGAAGTCTGCATTGTATGGTGGGCACACGCAGGGATTCAGTCGGAAGGTTTTGTAGGGTAGAACCTTCACTTTGTGTGCCATAATCGACATTCTGTGCAGCGAAGGTTGCCTGTTGAACAGCACTATGTCCCCATTTCGTATGTGTCTTTCTACGACGAAGCCGGGCTGGAGACTGTCGGCAAGGGATTTTCTTTCAGTTACGAATTCGAGTCTGATCCTGCGACCGTCTGGGCGTGCAATATAGAGAGCACCCGGATATTGATCTGGACCGTTCTCGACAAGTTGTCTCAGTTCGTGGATGTTCCATTCGGTTACCTTCTCTGGGATTGTTAGCCGTGCAGCCACCTCTGTGGGAACGCCGACCTCGCCCACATCTAGGTTCGGATCGGGTGAGATCACGGTTCTAGCTGAGAAGTCTACTCTCTTTCCTGACAGGTTTCCTCGGAATCGGCCCTCTTTTCCTTTCAGTCTCTGGCATATTGTTTTCAGAGCTCTCCCTGACCTGTGTCTGGCTGGGGGAAGTCCAGAGACCTCGTTGTCAATGTATGTCGTGACATGGTATTGAAGAAGGTCGTGTAGCTCCTGTATGATGTTGACAGGTAACCCTCCCTCAACAGCCTCTCTCAGTTTCTGATTTATCCGGATTATGTCGACTAGTTTGTGGGTTAGATCGTCTTCTGATCGGATTCCGGATTCAAGTGTTATAGAGGGTCGAACAGTCACAGGCGGAACAGGAAGCACTTGCAAGATGGACCATTCAGGGCGAGCAGCCTTTGGGTCCATTCCTAGAAGCCTAAGGTCATCATCTCGAATCCGCTCCAGCCTCTCCCGGATGGTGCTTGGCGTGAGCCTTCTGGCTCCTCCTTCAACGACTTCGTGGTATGTGGTTGGTTTGATGTGTTCGATTATGTACTGCTTGGTTCCACAGTGCGGGCATTCCTGGGATTTCTTTGCATCCTTAGTCACGTTGTCGTAGAAGGAATCTGGTACAATATTCAGGCGCCTCTTTTCATCTGCTATTAGATTTTGATATCTGGCTATTTTCTCGTTGTTGAGAAGAATCCTTCCACAACTGCGGCAGGTGACCGAAAGAAATCTGTGCACAAGTTTGCCGAAGCTGACATGGACCACGGGTTGCGAGAGCTCTATGTGGCCAAAGTGTCCTGGGCAGGTGAGAGCTGTATTACCACAGGTCTTGCATTTCTGCCTAGGCTCAAGTGTTCCCAGTCTCCCATCCATCAATCCTGAAACGATTGGAACACCGTCTTCGTCATAGGTGTCTGCGGTTTGGATCTCAACTCCAGATAGTTTCCGTATCTCGTTTGGTGAAAGAAGTGAAAAGCGAATCGCATCTATTATCTTGCGTGATTCCTCAATGTACGCCAATTACGCCCTCTCCTGGAGCTTTATCCTTGGTGCGATGCCGAGAGCCATCAATTCTTGGGTGAGAAGTTTGAATGCGTACGACATTGCTACAGGTGAGATTACCGCCTTCTCTCCGCAGATTCGGCATGTGTACCTGTTTTGCTTTATGTCATAGTAACCCAAGAGTCCACAGTTCTCGCAGACCAAAACTATTGCTCTATCTGACTCTTCGAGAAGTCGATCTCGGAGAAGAGCTGAAGCGCCATGACCAATGAGACAGTCGCGCTCCATTTCTCCGAACCTAAGTCCTCCTCCGCGGGCTCTACCCTCGGTTGGCTGCCTGGTAAGCATTTGCACCTGACCACGCGCTCTAGCATGCATCTTGTCAGCGACCATGTGGTGAAGTTTCTGGTAGTAGACCACGCCTGCGAAAATCTCCGCAACCAGCTTCTTACCCGTCAATCCGCTGTACATGACCTCCCTTCCCCCGTATTGAAAGCCCAGTTTGAGCAACGATTCTCTGATCGACGAGATGCCTTCATTCGAGAAGGCTGTGCCGTCCACAGGTGACCCTTTCAGAGATCCGACTTTTCCTCCGATTGATTCAGCAAGTTGTCCTATGGTCATTCTGGAGGGGATCGCATGAGGATTGATTATAATATCTGGCACAATGCCGTCTTCAGTGAAAGGCATGTCTTCGCTGCGCACAAGCAGTCCGACAACGCCCTTCTGTCCATGTCTAGATGCGAACTTGTCTCCCAGTTCTGGGATTCTGAGGTCTCTGACCTTCGCCTTCACTAGCTTGCTGCCTTCGATTGACTCCGAAACGGACACAAAGTCGACCACTCCCGATTCCGAGGGCCTCATGCAGACTGAGGAGTCCCTTCGTGTTGGGCCACGTACCTCGAATTCTCTGTATTCCTCAAGGAACCGGGGAGGACTTGTTCTTCCTATCAGGACCACGTTTCCGGCTACCGGGGACTCCACCGTGATTATTCCATCTTCTTCCAGAAGCCTGTAATATCGTTCGCCTCTGTACCCTCTGACAGTTGGGTCTGGAATTTCGAATTTGTCTCTAAGGCCTCCGAGGTACTGCCTGCATTCTCCCTCGTAGACCCTGAAGAAGAATGATCTTCCGAGCCCTCGTTCAACCGAGGACTTGTTGATGATGAAAGCGTCTTCCATGTTGTATCCTTGGAAGGACATTATGGCCACGACACAGTTCTGGCCGGAGGGTCTTGCGTCGTAACTGATGATTTCGCTGGGCTTGGTCCTCACCAGCGGGCTTTGAGGATAGTGGAGAAGATGCGATCTCGAGTCTACTCTGTTAAAGTGACTCGTTGCGAAGACGCCTAAGGCCTGTTTGGACATGGCAGACTCGTAGGCGTTTCTTGGAGACTGGTTGTGCTCAGAGAAGGGTATGATCGACGCGCATATTCCAAGAATCGTGTAAGAGGCGATTTCCATGTGAGTAGTCTTCTCAGATATTCTGCTTTGATCCAATGCAATCAACGAATTCTCTTCTTCGTCTGCGTCTAGATACTCGATGACGCTTTCCTTGACCAAATCCTCCCATTGAATTTCCTCACGCCGCAGCCGATCTACATGGGACTCGGTCATCTTCAACTTCCCATGTTCCACTATCAGAAGCGGGCGTCTGACTCTGCCCTCATCGCAGTTAACGTACAGTTCAGGCCGGGATTTCGGAGTGACAGCAGGATAGTAAGCGATGTTGACCTGTGAGCTGATCTTTCCTTCTCGTCTCAGTTTCCTTATCTCAAGCGCAAGCTCCTCGGGATTTCGGCAATATCCAGCGATTATTCCGTCAACAAACACTTTGGCGGAACTCATCCTCAGTTTGCGATCTGCCTCATCGGCTAGAACGACCCCCATTCTGCGTAGCCTTGCAGCAATCTCTCTGGGGTCCACACCTATTGACAGAATTGCCTGCAAAGCAAGATTCTTGACAAGACCGCAATTTGATCCCTCAGGGGTCTCGTTCGGGCAAAGCCTCCCCCAATGCGTTGGGTGGAGATCCCTGGCTTCCAGGTTTGGCTGGCTTCTGCTGAGAGGAGATTGCAGGCGCCGGAGGTGGCTTAAAGTCGACGCGAAATTTGTCCTGTCGAGTAGCTGAGTTACTCCAACTCTGCCTCGCACCCAGTTGCCGGTTGCAACAGCGTGCTGGACCCTTTCAGTGATTATGCCTGGTCTGACGGCGTTTGAGATTGAAAGCTCGGTGTGGCGTCTGACTGTGATCCTTTCCAGCTGATACTTGAGATCCCTTGTTAGATTCCGGAATGCTATTCTAAGAAGATCGGCAAGAAGTGAGCCAGAGAGTCTCAGTCTTTTGTTTGCATAGTGGTCTTTGTCGTCGACTTGTCTTCTTCCAAGCTTCAGCTCAATTATCCGGTTTACTATCTCAGCTAGAAAGTAGGACTTCTCTTTTCTGTCTGTGGGCTTGGTGCCTAGATGAGGTAGGAAGTTCCTGTCCACTACTGACTCTGCTTTCTTGAGACGATACTCATCGACCTGTCCTGGCGCGAGTCTGTTTCCGATGAAGAGTAAGGCATCTCTCTGAGAGACAACTCCTACTGCTTTCTCAAATGAGCCTTCAAGTTCGCGTTGGATTTCCTCTTCAGGAGAGACTGTTTCTGCGGTCCTTGCATCTTCCTCCATCCCCAGAGCTTTCATCATGATTACTACTGGGAGATCTGCGGGGACACCGGGGGTAGAGATGTATATGGCGCCGTCTGATTTCATAGTGACTTCGATTCTGGCCCGAGAGCCTACTGTGGTTGAGAAGATCTTGGCCTTGTATGTGGGCGTGGCACCAGTTTTCTCTATGTCAACCAGTATTCTGTTCGGAGCCAAGTCTTCAAGTGCTACGACGACACGTTCTGAGCCGTTGACAATAAAGTATCCGCCTGGATCAAGCGGGTCTTCTCCTATCGATTTGACTTCATCAGAGGTTAGCCGAGAGGTGGGACAGATCTTCGATTTCAACATGACCGGATAATCGCCTATATACACCATTTCCGTTGCCCCTTCGCGGTTGCCGATTATCGGGGTCATCTCCAAATGAAGCGGGGATGCGTAGGTCAGATTTCTGACTCGCGCCTCCATTGGATAGATCTGCCGTTCCGAGCCGTCCACCTCAATCACCCTTGGCGATCCTATCTCTATCTTCCCGAGCTTGATCCTCAGGGCATATTCCTCGGTTTCTATCGGGATCTCTGCAACCTCATCGACCACAGCCTGCAGCCCATGCTCTATAAATTCATTGTAGGAGTCGATGTGTTGTCGTTCAAGTCCCTCTTCTTGGAAGAACTTGCGCATCAAGGCCCATGAATCTTGGTCAGATATGCTCAACATCATACCCTCAATGGACTAGTCTTCGATGACGTATCGATACGCGGTTGCCTCTCCCGCTGTCATACTGCGTCTGATGATCTTTATCAAATCGCCAGGTTTTGCGGCAATCATCTGACATGCTGGATCTGAAACCTTGATGTATGGAAATTGGTGAGGCTTCACGTGATATTTCCCTAGAACTTCTTCAACTTCCTTCTTGTTCAGAACTATGTGCTTTGGGACAAGTTCGTGTTGGAAAATGTTAATCATTCTTTCCTTTTCACTTTTCACCAATCAGGGCGAACCCCCAACACAAAAAGCCGCCATATAACTTTTTCACTAGTTCAGAGCGGAACTGACGCTATTAGCAAAAGCCCACTGTTATAAAG
>Ga0209725_1000088_pt1 | contig 52484 bp, 52 predicted proteins | sample I18A1metaG_FD_184145 | JGI IMG/M metagenome (GOLD analysis project Ga0209725, IMG submission 184145) | Lake sediment bacterial and archeal communities from Gulf of Boni, Indonesia to study Microbial Dark Matter (Phase II) - ​I18A1 metaG... | ecosystem: Environmental > Aquatic > Freshwater > Lake...
GTGCGGGATTTGAACCCCCTAGCCCAACCGGACTAGGGCATGGGCGTTAAAGTTTTGCGCCATAAGGACATGAAGAGTCTGGACCCAACCAGTCGCCGAAGTTGTAGTATACAGTATAGCGGCATCCCCCGCAAATTCCATTATATCTGCATTGTCCGCATGAGCCTGTCAGTTTCCCCCTGTCTCGAATGCGGTTCAAGACCCCACTGTGAATCCATATTTCTTCTAAGTCTTGTTCCAGAAGGTTTCCAAGCTTTATCGGCGCAGGCACGCACGGTAGGACGTCGCCTTGGGCTGAGAGCCCACAGTACGTTAGCCCAGCGGAGCATCCCCCAAAACTGGTTGCGAAGCCTCTAACGATCTTGGAGAGTTCTCCGCCGAATCTTGTTCGGAACATTTTGTCGTAGCCAGACAAGACTTCGCTGACGTTGAAAACCTGTCCGTTTGAGCGTTCGTAGCCCACACGGGCGAAATACGTCATTCCACGCGTGTAGCACTGGATTCCTTCACCTTCTATGACGCTTTTATGGAATCGACCACAAAGACACTCGAGCACCTCTGCCTTCTCTCTAGGCGTAACATCAAGATGAGACACATTTTTTCCGCGACCAGCAGGTATGAGTCTGTTTAAATAAAACCTAGTGGCGCCTAACTCCTCTGCCAAATCGACGATTTGAGGAATCTCGTGCAGGTTTGACTTGTTAAGCGTAGTCGTGACGCATACTTCCTGAAAACTGTCAAGTTCGACGCAGTTTTTTATTCCCCTAACCGTAGCCTCAAAGCTTCCCCGCGTGTTTCTCAGAAAATCGTGGGTTTCAGCCTTTGCGCCGTCGAGGCCTATTTCTACTCTCTGTATTCCTGCCTTAGCCAGTTCCTCAGCCACGTTTCGAGTCACTAAGGTGCCATTTGATGCAACGGTGCAGAGCATGCCGCTATCGTCTGCCCTTTTTACGGCGTCGTAGAGCTCATGTCGCAAGAGAGGCTCGCCACCTGAGAAGGTGAGGATAGCAACTCCAGCATCAGCCATTTTGTCTATGACTTTGAAAGCCTGTTGGGTTGTTAGTTCAGGTTCAGAAGTTGATAGAGACGAGTCTTGGTGGCAGTGCAGACAGTTGAGGTTGCATCGGTTAGTGAAGTTCCAAACAATGACTACTGGGGCTCCTGCAGGCTGTGGCTGTCTGATCCCAAAGGCGGCTACTCCTTTTATTGCGCCTAGCATGCTTCTCCGTAGCGTAGAGTCGCCTAGAAGTTCCTTTATCGTGTTGTCGCTTATGGAGAATCTAGAGAAGAAAAACCGTATCGTAGGCTTCATCAGGGCGGATGTTAATCGACAACTCGGACAACTCAGTTGTTTTCTGCCTAAATATGCGTCGAAGACAGTGAACAGACGCTCCTTTCCACACCTACCACACTTTTCCGCAAGGTGACTAGCCAGAGGCTTCACGAAAGGATTTAAAACCCGATGTGGCGCCGAACTTATCCTAGTTTTTATTGAAGCCACCGAGTCACCTACTTGGCTTTTGGAAAACATATTCTAACATTTATGTCTTCGCTTCAATTATTATAGACGGATTTTTGGTCGAAATGTGATGCTGACAAAGTTCTGACATGGCGCGGGGTGCGGGATTTGAACCCGCGCGGCCATCACTGACCACAGGCTTAGCAGGCTTAGACTCAGCTCGGCGCTGTTCTGCCCCCTACCAGGCTAGGGCAACCCCGCAAGACTCAGCCAAAAAATGGATAGTTATCCCAGTTATTTTTGTGTTTTGATAATAGCCCCAAGTGGCGCCACTTCCACCAGCCCCCCCTCTAGGCAAGTCAAAATTTATTTTCAAAGAAGGCTTCGGATATCCCTTCATGTTTTTCATGTTGTGGAAAGACAAAAGCTTCTTAATGAGGCATCAATAAAATATTTCAGCGTGCTCCATCAAGCAGACAACGCAGAGAAAGTCGAAGGCGTTCCTTTCGTTCTAACAGGTTCAGCCATCGACATGAGCGACTTCAATCTCAACCCCTTCATTGCCTTCGCTGGCGCTTTTCCAACAAGAATTATTCCAATCGCGTTTTTAAGGAAGATTTTGTACCCGCCAGTACCTAGGAATGAAGATGGTAGTGCAAAATATGCTCCGTATGGCATGAGGAAAATCGAAGCCCTTCTAGCCAAGGAATTCGGTGAGGAAAATGTAGTTGTAGCTCATCCAAACGACCTCGAAAGGTTCGTTGGCCCAAAAACAAGGGCTATTGGCATATCTTCCATGGAACCAGCAGGCACAGGATTTGTAAGTAGGACATACACTTCGATTGTTGGTTTCGGAGGCGAGCCTTTAGCATCCGCTGAATTCAGAAAGCTGATTAAGAAGCCGATACTGCGCAAGTGGGGAGCGAAAATAATTGTGGGCGGCTCTGGAGCTTGGCAGATTGAACGTGCCAAGCTAAGAGAACCTTACAAGATTGATTCGGTGGTTATGGGCGAGGGCGAAAATGACGCAATCGAGCTGTTTCGAAAGGCAAGCAACGGCGAGAAACTTCCTCCACTGGTCAAAACTGAGAGCCCAGAACCAGAGAAGATTCCCCGTATTATTCATCCGTCCCTTTTCGGGGTTGTGGAAATAACTCGCGGATGCGGTCGTGGGTGCAAGTTTTGTTCCCCAACCATGAGACAGTGTTACTCGTTTCCTCTTGACTCTATTTTGGCTGAAGTGAGGTTAAACGCGAAAAATGGTACGAGGATGATTACTCTTGCGACTGATGACTTGTTCCTCTACAAGTCGAAGGGAAAGTTTCTGCCAAACCGGGAGGCCATAGTGAGTCTAATTGAGTCTATTGCTACCGTTCCTGGAGTCGAGTTTATTCAGCCTGCGCATGCTTCGCTGGCGCCTGTGGTCTATGACCCCCAGATGGTTGAGGAGATCGGGCCCGTTCTCTTGGAGAAGGCACGTTGGGCGAACGATGGGGTTCGGCATAGCTCGGTTGAGGTTGGCATTGAGACAGGTAGTACGAGGCTTATGAAAGAGCATATGAAGGGTAAGATGTATCCCTACAAGCCTGAAGAATGGCAAGACATCGTGGTTAAGGGAATAGACATACTGAATGAGAATGGCATCTACCCCCTTTGCACGTTGATAAACGGATTGCCAGACGAAGAGGAAGAAGATGCGTTGGCTACCTTGGAGCTTCTTGATAAGCTTAAGCGTTCTATAGCATTTTATGTCCCGCTTTTGTTTACGTCTGAGGAAGAATGTATGCTAAGAGAGGCGAGACAAGCAGATTTGAGAGGCTTGACGCCGTTGCAGTGGGAAATAATTGCCACTTGCTGGAAGTATAATGTTGCAAGATTTGCAAACACTTTTCAAAAATCAATGATTATGTTCGGGTCGCTGTTTGCTTACCTACTTTACTATCGTTGGAAACATGGGAAGAAAGTTTTGTCTCCTATTCTGAAATTTTCGGGATGGGAGAAATTCCTTAAGGAATAGAATACTATCCCTATACTTCTATTGTTTTTTCCTTTTTCGGGACTACGACATCGATGGGCTTGAATAAATCTTTAAACATCTCAGGATGTTCCGTGTGTACTGGTATGAGCGTTTTGGGTTTGATTTCCTTTATCATTTGTTTGAGGTCTTTTGAGGGGCAATGTCCCGACGCGTGCATTTGATGGAATTCTAAGCCAAAATGGTCCAGCCAGTTGTGCATTACGCCCGGATTCACATCTTCTTCGCTGAATGGTTCACTCATCGAATGTATGAAGTGCCCACCAGCAGACGGTTTCACATCGATGAGTTCAGCGAATCCAATCAGGTCAAGGTTAAAAAGCACTTTCGACTGGTTGCCGTGAACGTGTTTGAAATTGACGGCTTTTTCCAAGAACGGTCTCTCCCAAACATAGTAGTCTGACTCAGCAAATTCGCCTTTCTTCTTCCTCTTCTTGTAGAACAGTATGGACTCGTCTCTCATGACGTCAGGAATTTTTAGTCTTGGATCTTTCTTAAGCGTATGTAAAAGATGGGCCAATTTAATGGGAATCACGAATTTCCTATCATTATTTTTTGCAATTTGGTAAAAGGTTTTGAAACGATCTACATCCCGACTGTAAAAGGCTACGATAACCAGCTTAGAAGTTTTAGCCACAACTTCGTCGCTTTCCTTTTTCACCTTCGCCTCCGAATGCATTGCGGGGCCTTCTTCGGGGCATACACGGGTTCCCTCTGAAATCATGACAGCTGGATCCGATTCTGCAGCTTTCTCAACAAATTCCCATGTCATTTGAGACATTGGTCCATGAAGTCTAAAATCGCCTGTGTAAATGACCGCGCCTTTCGAAGTATGAATGATAAAACCGTAGGCGCCTGGAACAGAATGATCTACATGAATAGGCTCGATTTCCAAAGATCCAATTCTAAGTTTTTTACCAGTTCTAAATGTGTGGAACTCATGTTCTCCGAGGTCGATTCTGGCGGACTCCTGCATGGCGTCAAGAATCATTTTCGTACATTCGCCGCAGTGCATGTCTATTTCTTCGTCAATGAAGGGCAAATAGCCAACGTGATCCATGTGGGGATGAGATAATAATATAGCGTCAAATTTGGGCTTTACATATCTAATCTTCGTGTTTTTAATCATGTCTTTCGCGTATAATCCTTCTAGCCTTGGCAAGAGACCAAACTCTAAGTAGTCTCCGGCGCCGTTTACTCCCCTCGGAGTAAGATAGCCACGAAAATACTCTGTCTCTCCACCAAACGACATCCCAAAATCGAAGAAAACCCTTGTACCCCTATCTTCTAGGAGAATTTTGTTGCCGCCGATTTCGTTTACCCCACCGTAGAAAGTGATTTTTGGCACGAATAGAATTGACGGGCTTGCTAGAATTTATACTTTAAAGAGTTCGGATTTTGTTAATAAATCGCGTTGTTAGCATTGATAAGAAACGTCTGTAATTTTCCTTATCAATAAGGGAATGGGTTCTTCTCTCTCTAAGGAGGGGAGAGAGAGTTATCTTGATCGATTATTCAAAATCTTAAGCCTTGTCGTTTGCCCATGGGTAAAGTTGCTTAAGTTTTCGCACCGCTTCTTCTACTTTTTCTTTTGGATACTCGTAGGGCGGCAGTTTGCCGTGCAGGTAGTCATCATAAGCTTGCATGTCAAAATAGCCGTGCCCACAAAGCAGAAACAGTATGGTTTTCTCCTCGCCAGTTTTCTTGCATTTCAGAGCCTCATCAACTACAGCCTTGATAGCGTGGGCTGGTTCTGGTGCAGGTAATATGCCCTCTGTCCTAGTGAAAAGCCTTGCCGCATCGAACACTTCAACCTGATTGTAAGCCCTGCTCTCGACGATCCCTTCTTCACTCAGCAGGCATAGAGTTGGAGCCTTTCCATGATACCGTAGACCGCCAGCGTGGATGGGCGGAGGTATAAACATGTGCCCCAGCGTGTGCATCTTGAGCAGTGGCGTCATTCTTGCAGTGTCCCCGTGATCGTACATGTAATGCCCCTTAGTAATTGATGGACAAGCCGTAGGCTCTACGGCTATGAAGTCGTCTTCTTTCGGAGCCTTTCTCGAAATCTTGTCGTAGTAGAATGGCCAGAACAATCCTGAGAAGCTGCTTCCTCCGCCTACACAGCCTATGAGCAGGTCTGGGTAATCGTCTGCTTGTTCCATTTGCTTCCGTGTTTCTAAGCCCACAACCGTCTGATGCATGAGGACATGGTTGAGAACGCTTCCGAGGCAATATTTTGCGCCGTCATGGGTGACCGCGTCCTCTATGGATTCACTTATTGCAATTCCCAAGCTTCCAGGGTTTTCTGGGTCTTCCTTCAAGATTTTCTTGCCGCTTTCTGTTCTGTCGCTTGGGCTTGGAATGATTTCAGCTCCCCAGGCTTCCATCAAAATTTTTCTGTAAGGCTTCTGGTGATAGCTCACTTTAACCATGTAGACTGTTGACTTTATTCCGAAAGTCATGCAGCCAAAGGCTAATGCAGAGCCCCATTGACCCGCTCCAGTCTCAGTTGTTAGTCTCTCTGTTCCTTCCTTCATGTTATAGTAAGCCTGAGCTACGGCTGTGTTGGGTTTGTGGCTTCCTGGAGGACTTACGCCCTCATACTTGTAGTAGATTTTAGCTGGAGTCTTCAACGCTTTTTCAAGGTTGGTCGCCCTGTAGAGCGGTGTGGGTCTCCATAGGCGGTATACTTCGCGCACTTCTTCTGGGATGCTCACCCAACGTTCTTGACAGAACTCTTGTTTTATGAGTTCCTTGCTGAAAACGCGTTCCAAGTCTTGAGGCTTCGCGGGTTCCCGTGTTGCGGGGTTCATAAAAGGCGGCAACGGTTTGGGAAGGTCGGGTAGGATGCAGTACCATTGTTTTGGGATTTCCTCTTCGTCTAACACTATTTTTTTGTTTGGCATTTGGCTTCACCCTTCTCAGCGCATGGTTTTTAGAGAGTTTCTGCCTATCAAATACTATGCATATAGGCACATTATTAGTACCAAAGGTAAGATTTAAATCTTACTTGTACATATCTGTACATTAGCTGGAGCCTACGTGTATGTGGAGAAAAGCATCCGAATATTTCCAAGACCATCCAGAACGGCTCTCCGTAGCCAAGGTTCTCGTAGAAAACGGCTTACACATAAAAAACGGAAGGATTTACTGCAATGAGATAGAAATCCCTGTTGTCAAGATAGCCCGAGTTGCAAAAGTAGATCGTAGAACCGTGGTTGAGACAATAAAAATGATCCAGAAAGACGATGAGCTTAGACCCGTCTTCACTCACATGAGGTCGGCGGGGCTTTCTTTAAAAGAGATTGCAAGGCTTCTAAACCTCGGAGTGGTGGAAATCACTCCAGACGATCCGAGGATTGTTGGAATACTAGCCAAATCCGCCACCATCATAGCAGAAGAGGGAATCAGTATTCGTCAAGCTCTTGTAGATGATCCAGAGCTTAGCCCTGAGCCAAAGCTGACATTGATAGCGGAAAAAAAGATTCCTGGAGAACTAATTCCTAAATTCCTAAAAGTGAAGGGCGTTTCTAAAGTTTCTATTTACTAGTGATTGCTTTAAATCCTTTTGCGATCCTTTAATTGTACAGCAGTCGTAAAGGGGGAAGGTGCATGCGTAAAAAGTCGGCTGGCTCGAAATCCCATTTAAAGGATGAAACCGTCATCCGGGAGCTCACGCCGGAACTGCTCAACGACTTCCTAAACTTCTTCGACCACCACGCCTTCGCTGATAATCCGGCCTGGTTCGGTTGCTATTGCATGTACTATCACTTCACCGGAACAGGTGAAGAGTGGGATAAGCGCTCGGCATCTGAGAACCGAGAGGCGATAAGCGACCTCATAAAGAGGGGCGAAGCTCATGGGTTACTGGCATATGTAGGCGAACGACCTGTGGGTTGGTGTCACGCTGCACCACGCGCGACCATACCAAGGCTCAAGATCTATCGAGATTTCGCAGTGGAAGACCCTGAACGAGCTGGTTCGATTGTCTGCTTCGTAATTGCCAAACCCTTCCGTGGCCAAGGTATAGCCCGCCGTCTCCTCGACGTCGCATGTGAGATATTCACCCGTCAAGGTCTTACCTTCGCAGAAGCCTACCCGCGTAAACACTCAGAATCCGACGCGGATAACTTCCCGGGGCCGTTGAAGATGTATCTCGATGCCGGGTTCACGGTGTTCCGCGAACTTGAGAGATATGTTATCGTGCGCAAGTCTCTTTAGTGATCTCTTGTCTAGTTGCTGCTGGCAAGCAAAGGTGGCTTTTGGTGCATAGATTAATAAATACGGTTTTAGGAAGATGAAATAATTGGCAGGTTTAGCTATGAAGCGCACAGTTGATGAAAAGCAACAGTCTCTGCCTATTGCTGTTAAGGTGAAGTGGATAGATGGCATGCGGTTTGTGGCAAATGATGACAAGGGGCATTCGATTATTATGGATGTTTCTAAGGAGCATGGTGGGGAAGGCTCTGGTTTTGGTCCTATGCAACTCTTGTTGGTGGCGTTAGGCGGTTGCACTGGACTAGATGCGGTGGAAATACTGCGTAAGCAGAGGCAGAAATTGGAAGGCTTAGAGATTATAGTTTCGGGCGAGCGTGTTTCCGAACCGCCAAGAGTTTACGATAAAGTTCACATCGAATACAGGTTGAAGGGCAAAGACTTGAAAGAGAAGGCTGTGCAACGAGCCATACAATTGTCTCAAGACAAGTACTGCTCAGTGGGCGCCACACTAAAAGCCAAAGCAAATGTATCGTACAATTACGAAATACAACAGACATAGATACGCTAGTTAATTTAAGCCCAACTATTCCTTCACAAACAGCATCAGAACGACTGTTAAACCTGTCGTGGCTAAAGAGAAATAGAACGGTGTAAACTTTCCGAGGCTAGCCCATAACACGCCAGCAATGACCGAGGCTGGCAAAGCACATAATCCAACGATCATCTGAAACGCTCCCAGCACGCTCGCCCTATACTTCGTTGGCGACAGTTCAGAAACAAATGTTCTTTGAACTGGCTCTATCGCCGCTCTATGCAACCCATACACAACAAAAAACAACGCGATTCCAACGTAAGATTGAACGGCAACGAAGCCCAGACACACAATTCCCCAAAAAAGATAAGACAAAATCAACACGAGTTTTCTACCTATTTTGTCCGCAAGCTTTCCGAACGGTAACGAAAACAACGAGGCAGTAGCGGTGAATATCAAATACAACGCTGGAACAAGCGTTTCTTGAAATCCGAATTCCTTCGCGTAAATCAGCAAGAAAGAATAGCTGAAAGACCCTAAAGCGAAGAGGGCGCTGAGGAACAAAAATAACTTGAAGTTAAAAGTCAAGTCTTTCAGCGAAATTCCTCTATAAATTTTCTCCGTTTTTCTGTCTTTTACGAATACTAGAATTATTGCAACGCTAACAAGGGAAGGAAAAGAAGCGAGTAAGAATAGGTGCCTATAGCCCAGATAACCGAACAACAAAATACATGCGACAATGCCACAAACAGCGCCCAAATTGTCCATCGTTCTCAAGAGACCAAAGTTCCTTCCTCTATTTTCATTCGTGGAAATATCAGCGACGATGGCGTCCCTTGGTGCGCCCCTCATCTTCCCAAATCTGTCGAGAACTCTAAAAGGAATCAAATGCTGCCACAGAGTTGACAGGGCGTAGCCCAGTCTTGACACCGACCCAAACAAGTAACCAATCCAGATGAAAATCTTTCTTTTCCCAATCCTGTCAGAAAGATATCCAGAACCTGCCTGTGATACAGAAACGATTGCATCGCCTAAGCCGTCTATAAACCCAAGAATCGCCATGTTTGCCCCTAAAACTGAAGTTACAAACAGAGGCCAGACAGGAAAAGTCATGTCTGAACCTAAATCGTTTAGAAATGATGCTGAAGAGAGAGTTTTCATAATTTTTGTAGTTTCTTTTCTATCCACGCTTAATCATTCCTGTATCATGCTATAGGCACTAAACGTTTTCTTTAGGTTTATTTTTAAGTATCCACTCCATAATAAAAACTCTTCAAATGATGGTGAATGTTATGGAAGAGCTGGCAAAGGCTTTACAGGACATTGTGGGCAAAGAAAACATTTCAACCGCCAAGCCGATTTGTGAAGCCTACGTTACAAGAGGAATCATGGACATAAAATCACAAGCGCCTGCCATCGTTGTTAGACCCAAAGACGTTGAAGAGGTTCGGAAGATTCTGCTTATTGCTAATGAAAAGAAAATTCCAGTCGTTCCGCACTCGGGAGGACTAAGCGGAGGCGAAGCAACACCCACTAAAAAGGGCAGCATACTCCTCGACCTGCGCAGAATGAACAAAATAGTCGAGGTTGACACCAACGCAAGATACATGGTTGTAGAACCTGGAGTAACGTCTGCCCAAGCATGGAAGTTTATGCAAGAAAGCTATCCTGACTATCGGCCGGGAGTCCCAGATGGAGCGCCGCCATCCGCTACTTTAGTTGGAGACCATCTTGACCGAGGCTTTCATTTTCTCTCAACCCGATACGGTCCAGCCGCTGACGCGGTTTTAGGCTTAGAAGCAGTCTTGCCAACTGGCGAAATCATAAGGACGGGCTCATACGCCCTGCCAACCTCAAAAGGCTTTTACAAGTGGATGTTCGGCCCAGACCTCACAGGCCTGTTTCTCGGTTCTCAGGGAACTCTTGGCGTAGTGACCAAGATGGCGATCAAAATTTTTCCAATGGCAAAAGTGAGAGACGTAGTAGCCTTCGGAGCAAGCGAATGGAAATACATCATCGAACCATCCCTTGATGTCCTAAAGATGGAAGTTGTTGACCTAGCACAGGGCGGAAACTACCCATTAGCCACATGCCGAAGAGCAAAGTATAGGTGGCCGCCACTGCCGAAGCCAGATGCTTTACCCATGGTTTGGATGAACTTCGAACTTGGCACCGAAACCAAGGAGGAAATGGAAAACATAAAGAGAAGAATAAACCATGTTTTGACCAAGTATCAGGAAGAGTACGGAGAAAAGAACATTTTCGAATGGAAACTGGACGTGCCCAGCATAATCGCCAGATTAACAAAACCCAACAGAATATCCGTCCCATACGCTGGCCATAAGGGCGGAGGCCTACTCTTCATAACATGGTACGTGCCATGGAAAGACGCCGCAGAATTCGGAGAACAAGCAGAAAAGTTGATGGAGAAATACAAGTTTTCTCCGGTTGTTTGGTTAGCCGCCGTTGACCATGGCAGACAAGGCCTAGTAATGCCAATAGTTTTGTTTGATCCCAAGTCGCCAGAAGACTTTAAGGCAGTTGACGCTCTCGACTCAGAGATGACTGAAAAATTCTTAGAGATGGGTGGAATTCCCTACAGGCCAAGCGCGTCGATTCACGCGCCGATGGCGATGTCTAAGTCGGTTGGATACTACAACTTGCTTAGAAAGATCAAGAAGACCTTAGACCCGAACGGGATTATGCATCCGGGGAGGTTGGCGCTTTCATAAGGGGGACCAAACATGGCTCGAATTGAAAAGTATAAGGAAGACGCCTATAATTGTCTTCACTGTCGACTCTGTACGTTCACGTGGATGTGGCCTACTAAGCCAGGAGTTTGGCCAGAAGGAAGCTTCCAGCCTACGTGTCCGTCTGGCGAAAAATTCAAGTTTGAGGCATATTTTGGCGGGGGCAAGTCTTGGGTAGCCAGAAGCATACTTGAGCGTAGGGTAGACTTCTCTGACCCAGCGCTAGTTGACATATTATTCGCTTGTCCAACCTGTGGAAGCTGCGAACAACAGTGCACGCTACAAGAGCCGAAAGTAGGATATAAACATAGAATGATTGCGTTAATTGAAGCGTTGAGGGCTGACTGTGTTAAGGCTGGTTCGGGGTTGCCAGGCAAACAGAAAGCGTTTGGAATACATATTGGCAAGGAACACAACCCCTACATGGAACTGCACAAGGACCGACTGGCTTGGCTGCCAAGCAACGTCAAACTGCCCAAAAACTCTGAAACCGTTTACTTCACTGGCTGCACATCTGCGTATAGGCAGAAAGAACTCGCGAAGGCTACGGTGGATGTTTTTCAGAAGTTGGGCGTTGACTTCACTATTTTGAGGGATGAATGGTGCTGTGGCTCGCCTCTGCTGAGAACGGGGCAGTGGGAAACCAGTTGGGTCTCAGCGAAAGACGTAGCCCAACACAACATCGAAGAGGCTAGGAAGGCTGGCGCAAAAAAGATAGTAACAACATGCGCCGGATGCTACCGGATGTGGAAGAGGGACTACCGTGAAGAAGAGTACAGCGACGTTCTTAAAACAACTCATAACTTTGAGGTTCTTCACACGACAGAGTTGCTAGAGAGCCTCATGAAAAGCGGCGAAATAAAGTTCAAAAAACCAGTTAAGATGAGAGTAACCTACCATGACCCATGCCATTTGGGAAGGCATGTGGGCGTCTACGACTCACCGAGAAACGTGCTCAAATCAATCCCAGGAATAGAACTCGTAGAAATGCCCCGTGCCCGAGAAAATGCTTGGTGCTGCGGCTCTGGGGGAGGCGTCAAGTCTGGATATCCCGACTGGGCTGTAGAAATTGCTGGTGAACGACTAAAAGAGGCAGAAAAGCTGGGAGTGGAAGCCATAGTTTCAGCCTGTCCATTCTGCTGGCGAAACCTCAACGACGCTATGAGCAAGTTTGGCTCTAAGCTGAAAATGTACGACGTGATCGAACTGTTAAACCAAGCTATGACTTAGGCTGTATGCTCAAAATTTGCTTAAAGTTTAAGTTCAGAAAGTAAATATAAACTGAGAGAAATGAGAGGATCAACATGGGGTTACTAGACCGATTTAGAAAGAAAGCCAAAAAGAAACAAGTAGAAGAGGCTAAGAAAATAGCTTCTGACCTTGAAGAGTTTTGCGGCAAAGACAAAGACGTTTACGAAGCCCTTCACAAAATCATGTTCCTAGACCCACGGAAGATTAAAGTGCCCATGAGCGAAGCCGAAGAAAAAGCCAAACTTTTTGAAAAGCAGAAAGACGTTCAAGAAGCAAGAATATGGTACGATATCGCAGGTGGACTAGCAATCTACGAAGGGGACGTAGAGAAAGTCAAAAGATACTTCGGCAAGTCCGCCAAACTATCGTCTGAAAGCGACTATCCTATCTTGAAAATTCCAGAAAAAGCTGTACGGAAAGCTGGCGAATATTATCGAAAGATTTTCAAAGAAGAAGAAAAAGGGTAATGGGTAGTACTTCTTACCTTGTTTTATTTTAGCCTTAGAGGAAGCATGCGCACACGCTCCTAGACCATCCCATATATGATCCTACTAGGCTCCAAATAGGTTAGATCAAGTTTTGAGTTTGCGTGTGGAACTGCATCTCTAAACTTGATGCAGATGCGTTAGCTTTCTTGAAGGGGAAGTTTTTCGAGTTGTTTGAGCACGTATTGACGAATTTCGTTGGGCTTCGGAAGTTTTGCAACTATCTTTCCGTCTTTTATGAGAGGTTTTAGCATGGGGTCGGTTTTGCCGTTGCATTCTGGGCATTTTGGCTGAGGAGACATGAATGGTAGCACGGTGTCCGTAAGACATTTTGGGCATCTCCAAACTTGTTTTTTTCCGCCTAGTTTTCCCCGTTTAGCCGACAGTTTACCCTCAACCTCCACTATGTCTAGAGCGAAGTCGACGGTAGGAGCATTGCTGACAGCGGTTCCAACTCCGAAGGCATCAGCTCCAGCCTCGCTGAGAGTCTTCACGGTTTCTTCATTGAGGCCTCCAGAAACGAAGATTTTGACTTGCCCGTATCCTCTCCTGTCCAGCTCCCATCGCACCTCTCGAACAATTTCAGCGAAGTCTCCCTTTCTTGAGCTTGGGGTGTCAAGCCGCACAGCGTATAAGCGGTCTTTTAGGGCTTCAGCCGCCATAATTGACTCAATTTTCTCGTCGAAGTATGTGTCTACGAGAGCTACTCTCGGAACCTTGGGCGATATAACCTCATCAAAGGCTTTCCAAGCCTTCACTTGGTCTCCAAACGCGACAATGAGCGCGTGAGGCATAGTCCCAGTCGGTTCAACTCCAACGACTTCAGCCCCCTTAACACATGAGACGCCGTCAAAGCCTCCAATGTACGCCGCACGGTCAAGCATAGGAGACAACGCAGGATGCATGCGACGTATCCCAAAGGCTACAACCGTCTTTTCTCCGGCTACTTTCTTTATTCTGGCAGCTCGTGTAGCCACTCCTGACGCTTGACAAAGCAAGCCGAGCAGGGGGGGTTCGAAGAGACAGAACCTTCCATAGGGTCCTTCAATCATGAGAACGGGTTCCCGAACTCCTCGATGATCCGTAGGGTAGAAGACGCTTCCTTCAGGCATAGCGTAAACGTCTGCATGGCATCCCTCAAAAAGACGCGCTTCTTCCTCGATTCCGCAGAGGATTCCCCAAGGCCAGCCTCTTCGGGAAATTTCGCCAGAAGTTACTTCTGCTACGACTCGTATTCTATCTAGCCCTCTAGCTTCTAGAACCTGCTTGGTTCTAACGAAGTAGATATCAGTCGTTCGGCCCTTTTTTATGTCCTCATCTGTTGTGTGATGAAAAAGGGGCATTGTTTCTTTCGCCTCTTTACATGCCTTAGCGTTTTTCCCATCGCTCAACTATTTTGTCGGTTTCCGTGGTCTCCACGTTGTAGGCATATTTTAGGTATTCTAAGCCTTCTTTATGGTCTTTTTCGGTGAAGGATTCTACAGCATCGTTTGGGATTACGATTTTGTATCCTCGGAAGAAGGCGTCGGCTGCCGTGTGCCTTACGCATAAGTGTGTGTGAAGACCAGTTAGGATTACAGTTTCTACGTGTAAACTTCTCAGAAGAGAGTCTAGTCCAGTCTCAAAAAACCCGCTGTAGACCCGTTTTTCGACTACATAATCTTTTTCGGTGGGTTTCAGTTCTGGAATGACTTCGGCGCCTTTAGTTCCTTTTATGGCGTGTTTACCCCATCTCCCCAGTTCAAAGTCGTGGGGCAAGTGTGCGTCGTTAGAGTATATTACGGGTACACCTTTTCTTCGAGCCGCTTGGATAAGCCTTCTTATTTTTGGAATTATTCTATCAGCCCTCTCACATTTGAGGTCGCCAGTGACAAAGTCGTTTAGCATATCTATCACAATGACCGCTTCCACAGTGTTTTCACCCTCTTAACGGATATTTAGAAAAGTTAGTGCGGTTTAAAAGGTTATTACCGTAGCAAGCGGCGTTTTCTAAAAGATAATGAAGAATTCTTTTTTTATGCTTTTTCGTGTGCTATAGTTTCTTCTTCTCCTAATTCTTTTATGCGTGTTTGGATGAACTCCGCAACTTTTTCTTCACTGAATTTTTTGGCCTCTTGCTGTTTTCTTAAGTGTTCTTGGATTGTGCTGAGAACTTTGTCCATGTTTAGTGGTTTGAGTACGTAGGCGTCTGCGCCTTTGTTCACGGCTTCGATAGCGTTTTGCAGTGAAGGATAGCCCGTAATGATTATCTTGACCATTTTCGGCGTGGTTTCTTTGATGCTAGTTAACAGTTTTGTTCCTTCCATGTCTTGCAGGCGGATGTCTATTAATGCAAGGTTGTAGAATTTGGTGTTGGATTTTTGATTGCTTCTTTTCCGTTTTCTGCCGTGTCAACAATGTATCCTTTTTCTTCCAGTATGGTGGTCAGGACTTTTCTTACGCTTTTGTCGTCGTCGATAACAAGGATTCTGGCAGGTTCAGCCATACTTTTTCATCTTCTTCCATTCTTAGTTTGATAGGGATAGTTACCGTAAATGTGCTTCCTTTACCAACAGTGCTTTCCACGAAAATTTTGCCTCCGTGTGCTTCAACTATACGTTTGCAGATAGCCAAGCCCAATCCCATTCCTTTTGCCTTTGTCGTGAACAACGGTGTCCAAAGCTTCTCTAATGTTTCTTTTGACATACCAACTCCAGTGTCTGTGAAGACGATTTCTAAATTACCGTCTGATTCCTTGCTTTTTATCGTGAGTTTGCCGCCTTCAGGCATAGCCTCAATCGCGTTTTTGATGATGTTGACAAAGACTCTTTTCATTTTCTCCACATCAACCTCTATCTTTGGTTCACTCTGAATTAGGTCTGATACTTGGATGTTCTTGGGGATCTCAACCATGGACGATGCTTCCTTCATGATTGATTTTGGAGCGGTTTCTGTCAGTTCGAGTCGTATCTCTCTTGAGTATTCTAGAAGATCGGTTATGATATTATTCAAGTGTTCTATGTCTTTTTCAATAAGCTCTAGCATTTCGCCTGTTTTCTCGTCCATTTTTGAGCCCAACCTCATTTTCAAATAGTATGTGGCGCCAGCGATGCCTGCTAATGGGTTGCGCATGTCGTGACCAACCATTGCTGCTATTTCTCCGATGGCGGCTAGCCTTTCTGCCTTGAGAAGTTGTTCTTGTGCCTCTTTCAACTCTTTAGTTCGTTTCTCAACCAGTTCCTCTAGGTGCTGGGAATACTCCTCCAACTTCTTCTCCATCTGCTTTCGCTCGGTGATGTCTTTATACAATCCCACAGTGCCTACGAGTTGGTCTTCAACGATGATTGGGGCACCCGATATGGACACTGGAACTAAAGTCCCGTCCTTCCTCTTCCTAACAGTATCATAATAAACAGGACCTTTCATGAATTTTTCCCCCAGCATTTTCGCTTCTTCGGTCTTGTCCTTTGGCACTACGACGTCGTCGATGTGTTTGCCTTTGACTTCCTCTAAGGAGTAGCCGAAAAGCTTAGCGAAATGGGGGTTAATGTCCAAGATGTGAAAGCGCGAATCCATGTAGACCGCTGCTTCAGGATTATCCATAAACAACCGTTCAAACTTCTCTTGGCTCTCTCGAATCGCTTTTTCTGTTCTCTTCAGTTGAGAAATGTCTTTGTAGATTGCCACATGGCCTATAGCTTTATTTTCAACGATTATGGGGGCAGCGGACAAGGATACTGGAACTAGAGTTCCGTCTTTCCTCTTTCTAACAGTATCCTCCTGATAGGTTTCCCCTTTGCTTATTCTTTTGTCGAACGTCTTTGCTTCCTTTATCTTGTCTTTCGGCACCACTACACTGTTGATGTGTTTGCCCCTGACTTCCTCTAAGGAATAGCCGAAAAGCTTAGCGAAACGAGGGTTAATATCCAAGATGCGAAAGTTTGAATCCGTGTAGACCGCTGCTTCAGGATTATTCAAAAATAACCGTTCAAACTTCTTTTGGCTCTCTTCAATCTCTCGCGCGTAGGTCTCCAAATTCTTAGCACGATCCACGTTGCTTATTGCAGTGGCAGCATGCGACGCCAAGATTTCAAGTAGTTCTTGATCCTTTTTGTTGAAAGCATCGAATTTTTTACTCTCTACGTTTAACACTCCTAGAACTTTATTCCCAATCTTGATGGGAACGTCGAGTTCGGAACATATACCGGCCATTACTTCGACGTAGGCTTTTTCCCGTTTCGTATCTGAAACGATGAGGGGTCTGCCGGTTTTCACTACCTCAACGGTTAAGCCTCCTCTCGACCCATTTAGTGGCAACTTAAGGGATAAGTGGGGTTTTGGAAATCCACGTTGATTCGCGACGCAAAGCATGTCTTTGTCCACAACCATAAAGGCTGCGTTTTCAAACCCAAGTGTTTTCTCCATGGCGTCCAAGGTCAGTCGGTATATTTCTTCCATGCTCTTCGATGTGTTTAAGTTCCTACTGTAAATGTTCAACGCTGAGAGCCGCTCCTCATAACGTTTCGTTTCAGTTATGTCTTTGTACATGCCCACGTAGCCTACGGGTTGCCCTTCAACTGTGATTGGGGCAGCAGATATAGACACTGGAACTAGAAATCCGTCTTTCCTCTTTCTAACAGTTTCATGATAGGTATATGCTTTCTTGGCTTCTCTGTCCAACATTTTTCCTTCTTTCTTTTTGCTTTCTGGCACTATTAAGTCCAAGAGGCGCTTGCCTTTGATTTCATCTAAAGAGTAGCCGAAAAGCTTGGTAAACCGTGGATTAGCATCTAGAATGTGAAAATTTGAATCCAAATAAGCAACAGCCTCAGGATTATCCATAAACAACCGTTCAAACTTCTCCTGGCTCTCTCGAATCTCTATTGCGTAAGTCTCCAAACTCTTGGCGTGATCTAGGTTGCTTATTGCAGTGGCAGCGTGCGATGCTAGGATTTCAAGTAGGTTTTGATCTTTTTCGTCGAAGGCGTTCAATGCTTTGCTTTCTACGCCTATAACTCCGAGGACTTTATGTCGAATCTTGACGGGTACGACGAGTCCGGAGCGTATGCCAGGCATGAACTGGACCCAAGCGTCTTCCTTTTCCGCGTCAGGAACGATGAGGGGTCTGCCGGTTCTCGCCACTTTAACGCTTACGCCTCTTTTCGTCCCGTCTAGTGGTAGCTTGATGGAAAAGGATTCTGGATATCCACGTTGATCCACAACGCAGAGCATGTTTTTGTCCACTACCATAAAAAACGCGATTTCAAACCCCAGCGTCTTCTCCATGGCGTCCAAGGTCAGTCGGTATATTTCTTTCATGTTCTCTGCCATGTTGAGGTCTCGACTGTAGGTGTGCAACGCCGAAAGCCGTTCCTCATAACGTCTTCTTTCTGTGATGTCTCTGTACAATCCCACAGTGCCTACGACTTTACCCTCAAATGTGATCGGCGCGGCAGAGACGGACACTGGAACTAAAGATCCATCTTTCCTCTTTCTAGCAGTGTCGTAGTAAATATATCCTTCCAGGGCTTTTTTGTCCAGCTTTTCTCCTTCTTTCGCCTTGTCCTTTGGCACTATTACGTCGTTGATGTGTTTGCCTTTGACTTCGTTTAAAGAGTAGCCGAAAAGCTTGGTAAAACGGGGGTTAATATCCACAATGTGAAAGCTCGAATCCATATAGACCGATGCTTCAGGATTATCCATAAACAACCGTTCAAACTTCTCTTGGGTCTCTCGAATTTCTCGTGCGTATGTCTCCAAATTCTTGGCGCGATCCAGGTTGCTTATTGCAGTGGCAGCGTGTGACGCTAAGATTTCAAGTAGGTTTTGATCTTTTTCGCTGAAAGCATCCAATTTTTTACTTTCCACGTTTAATACTCCAAGGACTCTATGCCCAATCTTGATGGGTACTGCAAGTTCGGAGCGTATCTCTAAACCACCTTCCACGTAAGCCTTTTCCTTGCTGATGTCTGGAACGAAAACAGGCTTGCCTGTCCTTGCAGCCCTAACGGTTATGCCTTTATCTCCATCCAATGGTAACTTAAGTGATGAAATCCTAGAGTATCCTCGATGAGTCACTAAGCAAAGCATTTCTCCTTTTATAATAAGGATGTCAGCAAATTCAAATCCCAAAGTTTTTTCCGCGGCGTCTAATGTCAGCTCATAAATCTCTTCCCTGCTCTTCGCTGCGTTCAATTTCCGACTATAAATGTTCAACGCAGAAAGACTTTCCTCATAACGTTTCCTTTCTGTGATGTCCATACAGACGCCTACGGAGCCAGCAAAGCTTCCATCATCATTCCACAAGGGTGATGCTGACACCTGAACAATACGTGGCTCACCGTCTTTACGATACAGAACAATCTCATAACGGCTTGTTTTTCCTTTCTCTCTAGCTTCTGTCTGGTCTTGGACCTTTTGGAAACTCTCTTCGTCAACAAGTTTTCGCAAGCTCACGCCTTGAAGCTCGTCTTCCCCATAGCCCACCATGTCAGCAAAAGCTTTGTTTACAAAAGTCAAATTTTCCTCAGAATCTACAACAGTAATTCCTTCTATGGCTGTCTCTAACAGCATTTCAAGTTTTTTGCTTGTTTCCCTCAGTCTTTTTTCCATCTCCTTCCGTTCGGCGATGTCGATAAGGCTCTCTTCATCAGCAGTTGTTCGCATTGACCCAACTCTCCTGCTATGTTTTGTTCCCTTTTTCTTCAGAAAACTCCGCTTAGCTGCAGCCACATATTCAGTAAATTCGAAATTTGTAGATTCACTCCATTCGAAGACCCCTCCAATCTTTTCATAAAGCCGCTTCATAATCAAAATCTCGAGAAAATCGGCTCCGGACCCAAAAATCTTCTCAATTGCGCACGCAAAATCCTTAATCTTATACGGAATTTCCTGTTTCTTGATATTGAAGCTCTTCTCTAAATGGAAGTAAATTGATTGCCTCAAAGATTCGGCTAACGAAGACAACCCTTCATCTACCGCTTCACGTAGAAGCCTATCGAAGTCTCGTTTTGGCAACAGCAAAGCCTCGAGGCAAGATTATGTCGCGAACCTGAAAATTTCTCGGTAAAAAACATATTAATAAGTTATGAATTCCTAATTCAGTTGCTTTAAACTACCGCAGCATACAAGAAAAAACTGTTCGGTTATGCTTCATTTTGGAGATATCCAAGAGAGAAATTGTATGTATCCGACTTCTATGAGGGATGCTACAAAGAAAATTGAATAAATGACCACCATGTCTTTCATTGTCATGCTTCTTCTCAATGTTTTCTGTATGCACTGAAATATTCCATATCCCTCCAAAAGTCCATTGGGTACACTCACCAAGAGGACTAACGCCAACGTGTTCACGAAAACCTGCCCATAAAGAAGAGTGCTTGCCCTGAAAACACTAATCACGAGGATCATTACGGTGAAGACAAACGCGAACAGGCGAGGATGCTCAAGCACCACATACTCGTATTTTCTTTTGGGCAGAAAAGCTAAGACGAATTCTACATAGAACGTCATGGCAACCATGATCAAAGAAATCACCAAAACATTATGAACAAAAATGATCATGATAGCTAGCGAAGGGTTTGAAAACACCTCTTTCAGATTACTGAAAAACAGAAGATTCTCAACGTACGCTAACGCTAAACAAACTAGAAACGCCGTACCAAGCATAACGGTTCTTTTTGTTCCCTCTTTCAGGTTTACTCCTCCGCCTCCCGTCTCACTTCGAAAATGACCGTGCCGCCAGAAGTGTACGGGGGTCCAGGATCAAGGCACTGGACATAGCCAACTTCTCCTTCCTGCTTCGCCAAGCCTAGTTCTTTGAAGCTAACTCCTCGACTTAAGGCAATTATCATAGATAGCATGGATGCAACCGCATGGATGCAGAGGGCGTCTGTTTTCTCCAGAACAACGTCGGGCTCTTGTATGACGATTTTATCTCCAACTTTGAATACTGGACATTTGCCTCGGATTTCCTTAGCGGTGATGATGAGACGATGAATCTTGTTCATAATTAGGCCTTCTCTATAAACATTCATAATCTAAAGATAAAACTTACATTTGGACCATTACAACAAATGTTAGCTAATAGTTATCAACATTCATGAATGGGAATATTTAAAACAGTGGTTGCTATAAAAATAGGACTTTGACGAGTAGGGAGAACACGAACTTATGGAAGAGAAACGCCCAGCCATAATCGGCGTTGGAAGAACGAGATTCGGCGAGCATTACGAGAAGGGACCAGAGGAGCTGGTAGAGGAGGCTGGGCTCAAAGCCTTAGACTCCGCTGGCTTAGAAAGAAAAGACCTAGACGCCTGCTACTTTTCTGATTACTTTCTCCAACTCACCAACAAAATCGGGATCGAAGAAGGCTTCTTATCTGAACTGTTAGAGTTGCATGTTCCCATGGAGAAGACGAGGTCGTTTAGCTCTGCCCTCTTGAACGCTTGCCATGCGGTTCAGGCGGGAAAATACGATGTTGTTCTCGTGGGCGGGGTGGAAAAGATGACTGACCGTTGGGACAAAATCCGAGACGACCTTATGCTTCTGGAAGACCCGTGGAGTTATTATGCGGGTTGCACACCCGAAGCAAATCATGAACTCATGCTCAGAGAGTATATTAAGAAGTATGGGCTTTCGGGAGAGTCCTTCAATACTTTCAGCACTGCCTTGGCGCAAATCACGGTCAAGAATCATTACCACGCAACAAAAAACGAGTACGCTCAATATCAAAGAGCGCTCGATGTGGACCAAGTTTTGAAGGAAAGGTTGAAGGCGTGTAGACTTCTTGGGCTTTATGACTTTGCCCCAATCTCGGATGGCGCCACAGCCCTGATTCTGGTAAGTTCAGAGACTGCCGTGACAAGTAGCGACGTGCCAATATACGTTTTCGGCTCTTCTTCAGCAACTGACTACGTCACTTTTCCCTCACGTGAAGAGAGAACTGGCTTTATCGCAACCACGATAGCGATGAAAGAAGCCTTGAAAATGGCTCACATGAAGGTGAGCAACATTCAGTTAGCCGAACTGTATGACCAGTCTACAGTGCTAGAAATGATATCCCTAGAAGATTTGGGCTTCTCTGAACGAGGAAAAGCTTGGCTTGACATCTACAAAAGTTGTGAGGATTATCAAGGATTTTACCAAACGGGCGGACGAAAACTCTTCACAAACACTAATGGCGGTCTCAAGGCGGATGGAAACCCACTAGGGGCGACTGGCGGCGCCCAAATCTTTGAGGTCGTTAAGCAACTTAAAGGCGAGGCTGGCAAGAGACAAGTCTATGCCGACGAAGACTTACGGTTCGGATGCGTCTTAGAACTAGAAGGCTTTGGAACAAAGGCATACGTCCACATCTTAGGGAGAGACTAACATGAGCAGCGAACCAATCGAAAGAAGAGTCTCCTACATCGGCGATAGGCTTAGGGGCAGTCGATGCGGCATCTGCGGAAAAGAATACTTTCGAACCAAGGACTACTGTGGCGAATGCGGAAGAAAGAGTTTCGGAAAAATGAAAGATGTTGACTTCTTTTATGAGAAGGGAAAACTGGAAGTCTGCACACTCGTGAGCGAGCCTACCAACAAATTCACGAAGTTGGGGTCGTATGTTTATGGTATTGTTTCATTCCATAACGGTAAGGTTCGAGTCCCTGGCAGACTAACTGATCTCATTTTAAGAGGCGAGGCAATAGACTTCTCCAGTTTTGAGGACAGAAACGTTGTTCCAAGATTTCGGAGAAGATACGCTGTAAAGCGAAGCGAGATAATTCCAACGATTTCTTTGGCCTTTACCTTTGCCGATGAGTATTACCCACATCAAGAATATGAAATGGTGAATCCAAAAAAGGAGTATGAGACGCCTGGAATCGTTGGATACGGAGTGTACGTCTCAAAATTCAGAATTAAAGAGGGGATGATGGAAAGGTCTATACCGTTCATGGATGAGGACTCTATCACTGCAGCGGTAGAGGCGGGAAAAATAGCGCTCATCCATTCTGGCGTAAATCACTCACTCGTTGGAAAAGTGTACGTGGGATCTGAGTCTAATCCCTACGCTGTCAAACCAATCGCCTCCAAAGTAGCCCAAGTTTTGAAATTGGGTGAAGAGGAGAAAACTGATGGCTTGCAGGGGGTAGACGCTATCGACACTGAGTTTGCGTGTAAGGCTGCCACGAGTATGTTTAAGGATGCGGCTTCGCTTGTGTATTATCCTGGCGCCCATACACCATACGCCATGGTTATAGGGACTGATAATTCTCAGGCGGCGCCCCGAGACGAGCTCGGAGGCGAATTAGACCTTTTTGTCGGATATGGTGGTTCCGCCTTCATTTTTGGCATGCACGATGTCATCGCTGAAGTTGAAGGCTGGTACTCCTGCACATCCGACACGCCAGACTTTTGGAGAAGAGACGGCGAGCCCTATCCTAGGCATGGTGGCCGATTCACGGGCGAGCCAGCCTACTTTAAACACATTGTGAAGGCAACCGGAAAGCTGATGGAGAAGCTGAATCTTAAACCCGGCGACGTGGACTATTTCATATCTCATCAGCCGAATATTGCCTTTCCTCGTAAGGTGGCTGCAGAATTAGGCTTCAAAGAGGGGCAATACATGCCAGGCTTACAGGTGGCAAAGTTCGGCAACACGTATTCGGGCTCTTCGCCAATCGGGTTAGCGGCAGTTTTAGACCGAGCCAAACCAGACGAGAGAATTCTCATAGCCAGTTATGGGTCTGGGGCTGGAAGCGACGCATATTGCCTGCGCACAACCAGCCAAATCGGAGAGAAGAGGCATAGACAAAAATTCAATGTTAAGCATCAGATTGAAAACAAACACGTAGAATATGTGGACTATGGCACTTACAGAAAACTTAAGCATGGACTTTAGCAAGTATAACGTTATTAATAGGTTCTAAGAGAGTATTCTGAAACCGCAGGAAGTTTCGTCTTCATTGCGGATTTCAAGTTACGTGAGTACGAATGTAAAGGTGTGAAAAACTAAAGGAGACCTGCAAAGTTGTGGGCGCGTGAAGTGTTTAGGGTTTTGTACTCCCCGTTAAAGGCGTTTAAAGAAATTGTTAGCAAACCCGACATTAAGGGGCCCCTCTTAATTCTTGTACTCACCTTGGTTACCACGGCAGTTGCACAATACGCAAGCGCCTCAAAACTGTCAATTGAAACAGCGCCACTTGCCACAGACAACTGGTGGAAGGAATGGATTACGAATTGGAACTCCAACGGCAACGTTACTATAATAAATAACACTGGGCAAATTTTTCTGGGCAACTATAGCATTCAATCCATTTCCAACGGTACACTTATCTGGATGAATAAAACCGATATTGGACCGTTTAATTATTCAGAAGAGGCTGGTTATAAGGCATTATCATTTCGGATTAAATGGATACACCAAAATGGGAAATTTCCGAGTAACGCCACACTACGACTATTTTCCCCCGACCAAAACCATTATTTCAAATTGAACTTAACCGACTTGATATCCAACTCAACTGGTAAATGGGCCAATATAACAGTTAACATTGGTCCAGAAGCCTCAAAATGGCTCCCAGAGAATTTGCCAACATGGGAAAACATTAATGGAATAGAGTTCGAAATGCGTTGGGCACTCTCTGACAGTGGAAATCTAACGATGATAATTACCGACTTATTTTTTGGCAAGTATATTTCCTTTCTTGCAACAAACATATACGGTTCGACAATTCTCCCATCAGTAATCGACGGCATCTTTGTCTTCTTCGTTAACTGGGCCATTTTCGCAGGCGTCCTAATGGTTTGTACCGTAATGTTACGCGAAAAAGTGGGCCCGTGGAAAACGTTCTTCGTCGTTATAGGATATGTTTTTTCTATCACAATAGTCTATATCTTAGTTAGAGCGTTGCTGATTTCTGCACTTCCAGATTTGAGGTTACAATATGAGGCGTGGAAAGCTTGGGACCCAAACGCTACTGAGGTGGAGAGAATAATGGCTATTGATATAGTAACTCAGCAGATACAGAAGTATTGGACTCCCTCCTGGATATACCTGCTTGGATCCTACCTCATTTTTGCAATGGATGCATGGACAGTAGCTCTCTCCGTAATTGCCGTACACACCCTACGAGAAACTTCGTGGAAAAAAGCAGTGGCCATCGCTCTACTTGGATACGTTGTCTACTTCTTCTTGAGGGGACTCTTGCTTGTGTAGGTCCACTCGATAATTGGTCAAGTCTGTTTCAAACAGAAACTTCGGATAGGGTCAGACTCCAAACAGAAAAAATGGTTTAAATAGCGGCGGGCGTTCCTATGCTAATCACGCTGGTATCTACGTGACAGCCATACTTGAAGCAAAGGATGTTAAGAAAACCTACAGAATGGGCGAAGTTCTAGTTCCAGCCTTACGAGGAGTAACATTTACGGTTAAAGAAGGCGAGTTCCTAGCCATCTTAGGCCCATCAGGAAGCGGAAAATCAACACTTCTCCACCTTGCCGGCGGGCTGGACAAGCCAAGCGAAGGCAAAGTCTTCGTCGACGACACAGACATTTTCAAACTAAGCAGCAACGAATTGGCAGAGGTCCGTCTACGCAAAATCGGATTTGTTTTTCAATTCTTTAATCTGCTTCCCAGACTAACCGCATTGAGAAATGTGGAGTTGCCGCTAACACTGGCGGATGTGCCTGAAAAAGAGGCCATAGAAAAGGCGGAGGAAATGCTAAAACTTGTAGGACTCACAGAACGAATTAACCACCGACCTTCTGAACTTAGCGGCGGAGAACAGCAGAGGGTAGCCATAGCAAGGGCGCTAATCAATAATCCTAAAATTGTTTTGGCTGACGAGCCCACTGGAAACCTTGATACAAGTACTGGAGAGGAGATTGTTCAGTTGATGAAGCGCCTAAATGAGGAGCGAGGACAAACGTTTGTTGTCGTCACTCATGACCCGTCTATAGCAGAGGTTGCGGACCGCGTCCTCTTCTTGAAAGACGGCGTAATTCAGAGCATGAAGAAGGGGATTGTCCGATCATGAGACGAAAGAGAATCTTTTCCATGGCTTGGGAAAACATGAAGCTACGAAGGCTCAGAACCTCTCTCACAACTCTAGGTGTAGTCATCGGCATCACGGCGGTCATAGCCCTATCCTCGCTCGGAGAAGGATTTCGCGTGACCATCACGCAAAGAATGGAACAGGGTTTCGAACTCAATGTTTTGACGGTCATACCTGGAAGTCTATTCGCCGGGCTGTCAAGAGAGCGTTTCAAAGACGAAGACATCCAAAACATCACAAAAATCAACGGAGTTGAAGCAGCCGTGCAGGTCATGCAAATAGGTAACGTAACACTTTACAACGGAGACAAGAAGACCCGCGCCTTCGTGGCAACAGCAGTCAACTTCACCGACCTCATCAACGTCTTCCCCAATAGATTCACATTTGAGACAGGTAGCCCTCCAGAACAGGGAAGAAATGACACCATAGTGATAGGCTACAAGGTCAATCATCTCAATGAAACTGAACCAGCCTTCGCCAAAGCAGATGACGATATCATTGTGAGCTTGACTAGGGTCGAAAAGATTCCTACATATCCATTTGTGCATTCCATAATAGAGAATCACACCTTCGCCGTTGTCGGAACATTACAGAAAAAGGGAACTCCTGGACTAACAAACTTTGACTATTGGGTTTTCATACCCTTGAGTATTGCTCGAGAGATTTACGAAACCACCGAATCGGACTTAATATTTGTCAAGGTTTCAAACCCTGATTATTCTGAGCAAATCGCAAAGGATATTGAAGCCTTATTTCCACCATATCAGATTAGTATTCTTGTGCCCTTAACATTCATTCGACAGGTTGACTACATAATAAATCTCATTCAACTCTTCCTCACTTCTATTGCTTCCATCTCTCTTCTGGTGGCTGGAATCGGTATCATGAACATAATGACTGTTTCCGTCATGGAAAGAACCCGAGAAATTGGGATAATGAAGGCCATCGGAGCAAAAAACATAACTATTCTAACGATATTTCTGGCAGAAACCACTTTAATCGGGATACTCGGGGGTCTAATAGGTGTGCCAACTGGTTACGGACTGTCCTACCTTCTAAGCTACGGCGTGTCTAATTTTATGGGTGGGCAGCAGCAACAAGGCACCGTTTTTCAATCTCCAGAGACACAGCGCCTAATGGTCTATCCCATTTTTTCATTATGGTGGGCAGTTGGCGCAATAATCTTCGGAGTCATCGTTTGTATTCTTTTTGGTTTGTACCCAGCGAGAAAGGCGGCTAAACTGAATCCAGTAGAAGCACTCCATTATGAGTGAAAAGAGCTATTTTTCGAGAGTATTTTTATAGAATTTGACATAACAAACCTTATATCCAACATCATTTATCCCTCATCATCACTGGCTTACCAGAATGGACAACGCATAAAGTCGTTTTTACCGACGGTGCCGTTCTGTTTTGGTGGCTAGTTCCGCGATAAGGGACGAAAAAGTACATGCCGAGAAGGCTTCCAGAAAGAACAAGACAAATGGAAAGAAACCCAAGAAGATTTGGCGGACTGAAATTTCACTCGCCTCTTCAACCAATCCCAGTGGGTGAACGCCAAGAAATGGAAGTATTCATAGACGATATAGGCAGTAGAGGCGACGGAATAGTAAGAATCCGAGGACTCCCGATATTTGTGCCACAAACCAAAATGGGGGAACGTCCGGAAATTAGAGTTGTAAGAGTTGGCAGAAAATTCGCCGTCGCGGAAAAAATCAAATAAACGGAGGAACGATTTTGAGAATTAAAGAACTGAGGGATGGCATGAGAAGAGTCGATGTCACGGCGAAAATAATTGAAAAATCAGAGCCACGTGAAGTCCGTTCGCGGTACAGTGACGAGACGCATCGTGTGGCGGATGCCATGATCAGCGACGACACTGGCACTATAAAACTAACCTTATGGAATGAGCAAATAGACCAAGTGGACGTTAACGACGTTGTCAGAATTGACAACGGGTACATTACATCCTTCAGAGGAGAAATTCAACTCAACGTAGGAAGATACGGAAAACTCAGCGTCGTCTAAGCGATAGGTTATGTCAAAACAAAAATTGTTTTAAACGATGAAAAGAGGTGAAAAGATGCAATATGGAAGAAGAGGAAGAGGCGAAGAACGAAGAGGTTTCGGCCCACGAAGATTCCCACCGAAGCCGGTTGATATTGGAAAGGAATACGACGTAGAAATTCAAGAGACCAGCCGTCGAGGCGAAGGTATAGCGAGGATCAAAGGACTCGTGTGCTTTGTTCGGGACACCAAGCCCGGCGAGCATGTACGGATTCGAATAATAAGGATAAGTCGACGGTTCGCCGAGGCTGAAGTGGTGGGCAAAGCGGAAGCAGCACCAGCGGAAGAAGAAGTAGAAGAAGCGGCAGAAGAAGAGGAAGAAACCGAAGAGTCTGAAGAGTAACCTCAGATCCTTAAGCTTAGCCTCTTGAAGGTAAATCCGAACTTTTGTTCATTCTTTCGTCTGCTAGTGTATCCTCTAAAAGTTCATAGAAAGAAAAAGGAAGGGAATGTGGAGTGTCGCACTTTACTTGGTTTGCTTCTTGAAGAGTTCGATGGCTTTCTCGTGCTTGGCTAAAGATTTTCTGAATGCCTCAGTGGCGTCTTTTCCAAGCCAGTTCAAGTAGGCTAAACAGACCAACACCACGTCGGTGATGTCCACCTCAATGCCTTTCGCCAATCTGCCTTCATTAAGGTATTTCTCCGCAATTTGCCCAACCTGCTCTGCTATTAAGGTCAAAAAGAACGCTGACGTATACGCCTTCGCTTTATGTGTCTCGTAAGAAATGTTTTTCACAGATTCCTGTGCTTCCTTTAGGGACATGTAAAAACCCCATAGTACAACTATTCTCTTCACCTCGTATATCTAACTATCCAAAAGACAGTTCTAGGCGGATGTGAAGCTGCGGCTATCAAAGGCAAAGATTATTTGCGAAAGGCTCGTAATAAAACGCTCTAAGGTGGTGCCATGTCGCTGGAGTTTGGAAAGAAAATTCTTGAAGAGGCTACTAAAAAAGGCGCTTCCTATGCCGACGTTAGAATCGGCGAAATTCTCAATGAACATCTCACTGTGAAGAAAGGCGTTCCAGAAAAGGTTAGCCTTATACAGACCCGCGGTTTTGGCGTGCGAGTAATCGCCAACGGCGCTTGGGGTTTCGCCAGCTCCATAGAGCTAACAGAAAAGGAAGCAAAAGAAACCGCTCATAAGGCGGTTGGCATAGCCTTAGCGAGTTCAAAACTGAAAAAGAAAGACGTTGTTCTGACCTCCGTAAAGGCTAGAAGAGACAAGTACTCAACTCCTATAAAGAAAGACCCGTTCAAAATTCCCTTAGAAGAAAAAATAGAAATTCTCACCGACGCCGAACAAACAATCGCCAAACAATCTCCTCTCATTAAATCCTCCTCAGCCTTTTTCAGAGCCATAGGAGAAAACAAGCTTTTCGTGAGCACCGAAGGCGCAGAGATTACTCAACAAATAACTTGGTGCGGCGGAGGAATTATGGGGATCGCCGTACGCAACGGCGAAGTACAACGAAGGTCATATCCGAGCTCCTTTGAAGGCAACTTCGCCACAAGTGGCTACGAGTTCTTTGAGTCGCTGGCGCTGATTGACCACGCGAAGGAGACAAGCCAAGAAGCAGTCCACTTGTTGGACGCAGAAAAATGTCTCTCAACCGAAACAGATGTTATCCTGACGGGTGAACAGTTGGAGCTTCAAATTCATGAAAGTTGTGGGCATCCAACCGAGCTTGACAGAGCCTTAGGCACTGAAGCTGACTATGCTGGCACTAGTTTCCTCACCCCTGACAAGATTGGAAAGTTTAGGTATGGATCTGAACATGTAAACCTTGTAGCAGACGCAACAGTGCCAGAAGGACTGGGAACGTTTGGCTACGATGATGAAGGAACCCCTGCTAAACGAGTTTACTTGGTTAAAGAGGGCATATTCGTTGGTTACCAAACCTCACGTGAAACCGCTGCTGAGTTAGGGTTGAAGGAAAGTAGTGGGGGCATGCGAGCCGACTCCCTCCTATCCTTGCCATTAATCCGAATGACCAACATCAATCTCATGCCAGGTGACTGGAAAGATGAAGAAATCATAGAGGACACGAAAAACGGGATTTTAATGTGTGTAAACAAGTCATGGAGCATCGACGACAAACGCTTGAATTTTCAATTTGGCACCGAAATCGCTTGGAAAATCGAGAAGGGAAGCAAAGAAAGCATGGTTAAAAACCCCACTTACACGGGAATAACACCCACGTTTTGGGGAGCTTGCGACGCTGTAAGCAAAGATGGCTGGAAAATGTGGGGCACACCAAACTGCGGAAAAGGAGTACCGCCCCAAATAATTTATGTAGGTCATGGGTGTAGCACAGCCAGATTCAAAAAAGTTAGAGTAGGACTAATCGGATAAGAGGTGAAAAGGACGATGCCCCAATCACTGCTAAGCATTGCGGAAAAAGCCGTTAAACTTGCCCTAAAGGAAAAAGTAGACCAAGCGCAGGCAACTGCCTTCCTCTGCAGCAAGGCGCTAACACGTTATGCCAACTCTCAAATCCACCAAAATGTAGCCTCTAAAATCGGAGGAGTGAAAATAAAGGTTGTGGTAAACAAGAGAGTTGGCACACTTCGCGTCAACACCCTCGAAGAAAAACAAATTCAGGATGCAGTAAAACAGGCGACGAAAATCGCAGAAGTTACGCCTCCCAACAAAGACTTCAAAAGCCTTCCCGAACCCGAAAGATGGTCTCCAATAGAAGGAGCATTCGACAAAGACACGGCTACCTGCAGCCCCGAATACCGAGCGGAAAGGGTAAAGGAGCTGATAAGCCTCGCCCATTCAAAGTCTCCAATCGTTAAGGCAGTTGCAGGCTCATTTTCAACCGACCTCATAACCTTTGCAGTTTCAAACTCGCTAGGCGTCTCAGCTTGGGCAAAGGTGTCGCTGGCTTCCATGAAGGCAACAGTAATCTCTGAAGCAGGAGGCAGCGAAGGCTTCGGGTCCGATGAGGAATATTCAAGGCGTGTAAAGGATATAGACCCAGACAAAATCGCTGAACAAGCAACTGAAAAATCAGTCAAAAGCGTTAAGCCCCAAAAGATTCCGCTTGGAAACTATGAGGTTGTTCTTTCTCCACGAGCAGTAGGCACCTTTTTACGCGATCTTGGCGAAATCGGCTTTTCAGCAAAGACCTATCAAGACGGCGAATCCTTTGTAAAATATCACCTAAACGAACAGGTTTTTGATGAAAAACTCAGCATAAAAGACGATGCTCACGACCCTCGAACCTTCTACGCTGTACCTATCGATGACGAGGGAGTTTCGAAAAAAGCTTTGTGCCTAATTGACAGAGGTGTAGTCTCTGAGCAAAGCATTTGCTACAACTTTCTTACTGCTGGAAAGGAGAACAAGCGAAGTACGGGCCACGCAATGCCACCAGGCACACCACTCTACTATTTTTATCCTGATGTGCCAATTCCGATCAACATTCTAGTTAGCCCCGGTGACGCCTCCGTAGATGAGATGATTGCAGAAACAAAACACGGAATCTTCGTCACAACATTTCACTATACGAACCCGGTGGACTACGCTAAGACTGTGCTCACTGGGCTAACGAGGGACGGAACATTCTTGATAGAGAAAGGCGAAATCAGCAAGCCCGTCATGAATCTACGCTACACAGACAGCATGCTCTCTGCACTTAAAGAAATCCTAATGATAGGCAAAGAACTGAAAACATTAGAATACACCGCCGCCCCAGCCATGAAACTGAAAAAACTAAGGTTTACAGGGATGACCGAATACTAAAAGAGCAAAACATTTTCTTTCATCTTTTGATAATGCAACTTCAACTCTTGCTGTCGCTAACGAACCATTCTTCTAAGCCTACCTGCCTTCTCGTCAAGTAAAACCTCTTCATTCTCTGAACGACCGTCTCGACACGCTTTTTGGAAAATTCCCGTTGGTCGCACAGAAAGCTGTAAAGCTCCTCTTCACGTAGGTTTCCATACTGAAGAGCGTAGTTGGAAGTAACATCAGGTTCTAAGAAGATTTTTCGAACGTCCTCATAGCGTTCAGAGACCTTCATCCTGACGTTACTAGGCAGTTCTTCTATCCGACTATGCTTTTTCAAAAGTTGGAGGGCAGTTTTCGGACCAATTCCCCTAATCCCGTCGTTGAAGTCGGTCCCAATGAGAATCGCTAAGTCGATAAGTTGTTTCTGCGTGATTTCATGATGTGAGAGTAGTCTTTTTAGGTCGATGAGTTCTGGCTTTAAGGGGCGAGCCACCCCCTTACTTGGCAGAAACTCCGTTCCTGAGATGGTTAGATACCGTAAGAGCCTTGGAGTCCCGAAAAGAAGCGAATCATAATCCTTACTGCTTGAAGCCCAGACATCACCCCTCACATTCATGTAGGCTGTTTGTGCCTCTGCCTCGCTAGGAGCCTGAATATAAGGTATTCCAAGAAATTCGAGCAGTTGTTTGGCATCGTCAATCAGAGGTTTTGTAAGTCGACTAGTCATAACCGCTTTAGAAAAGGCTGTAGCATAGTCGCCCATCCTAAGAGCCTTCTCCCATTCCAGCGTAGCTTTTTCACGGAGTTCACGCCTCTTCAAAATCTCTTGTTCTTTCAGTTTCGGAGGCTTACCGTCGAAAACAAAGACTAGGTCCATTCCGTAGTCGTGCATTAGGCGTGTGGCACGGAACATGAGCCCAGCCAAGTGAGATGTAATGCGGCCACTTGAATCCTTTAGTGGAGTTCCATCTTGTGTACGAATCAGCGATAAAAACTGATAGAGGAAGTTGTTAGCATCTACGGCGAAACTCTTTCCTCTAAGGTCTTCTAGGCGGAGGACTTGCTTAACCATGATGGGTGTAAGGTTGACTCCCAAGCCAAACACAACAAGAATAATTATGTGCGAAGAGGAAATAATCTTTTTCAAAATAGTATCTGAGCGTTTAAAACGGCCAAACTGTTATAGTTCAAACGCAGAAGGTTTTCTACACATGAACACGAGGCTATCTGTGTTTCCTGTTACCTCGAAGTCGTGTCTTTCGAAGAAGGGTACATTTCCCAAACCCGTGCACAAGGTTATTGGCTTTAAGGCGCATCCGCCGAGAACTGCTTCCATAAGAGCGTCCCCATAGCCTCTTCCCCGATATTCACGCTCTACAAAGATTTCGTGCAACCTCACTTCCTCTTCAGTCTCGGAAATGACTGCACGACCTAGCATGTGGTCTACGTCGTCTACTAGCCTATACAGCATCTGTTGCCCACTAGTCTCCTTAATTATCTGCATGGCATCATTCCACACGCATGAAGTTGCCAACACCAAGCGCGGCTATGCTATAAGCTTTTCTGTAGCAAAAATATAGAACTCAAACACACTCAGTCAACGCTAAGGTTAATACCCACGAGAAAAACAATAACAAAATGCGAACATAGCCCGGAACCGCAACTTAGACAGCCAGCCCGGTGGAGGAGAATAGTGACACGCTACTCCGCCGAATGTAGTGGACAAGCATAGCGGGCTTTGGACCCGCCGACGGGAGTTCGAATCTCCCCCGGGCTACCGTTGCTTAAGCATGAATTCATACTCTTTTTGCCTTGAGATTCCCGGATTTCATTGAGCATTTTTTCAATGCCACCCTATGTTGGTGCAGCTAACCTTGTTTTAGTTGACTTCTGTAGTCACCGTTGCTTGAGGTTCCGTTAGGGCTTGTCGAGTTAGAAAAACTTATGTTCGAAAAAATTGAAGTGACTTATCCGTGGATTGTGCGCCGATATTCAAGTTCTCGCATCCGTTCGAGCCACGCTGCGCGCGCCCTATCGAAGCCTATATATCCTTCGGGTCGAAGAAGATCGCGTGTCTGGTAGCTGCCTCTAAGACCAACGGTTACGCGCGCTAATTGTTCGTTAGTTAGCCGTACTCGATTGTCGCATTTGTCACTGCTGTTGCAGGCATAGCAGCGACCTGCCGCAAAATAGCGGAGGTTCACATCATCGTAAAGTGCATCAGCCACATCTGCTGTATTAAGCCCATGGTAGTAGCCTATGTCTTTAATGAGTTTTGCGCATACGTCTGTCCGTTCTTTGAAACCCATAACTTGGTGTAATTCTCCAATGGTAAAATGGGGCTCACCCTCACAAAAGTGCAGCTCTTGACCCTTACCACGAATTGCTACCAGACCATAATCATTTATGTAAATCTTGCTGATTTCGTTCAGGTTCATGTCTGCAATGACTGGCTCAACGTAGCAATCATGGTTAGCTATTATTCTGCTTGAAGGCAAGCCTTTTTTGACCTTCGCGATTGGGTGCTGAGCGAAAAGAACTCTGTTGCTCGTTACGATAAAGTCTAGCGTGAGAGTGCAGGTACCTGTATCCCAGTGTTCGAAATTATGTGAATAGTCGTGCCTAGTAAGCCCAAATATATGGGCAAGATAGACGATCTTCTCATTTTTCTCAAAAGGTGCAATCTCAGCGAGATTCTCGCCAATCCTGTTTAGTTCGCCAACCGATAGCTGAACCTCTTGTATGTGACCGTCCAAATATACTTCTGTAAACGGTTTTTCAGCTTGTTTCCATGCCTCTCGAGTCCATACGTCAAGCTTAAGTTTTCCTGTGAACTTGGTTCTTAGATCGCTCAGTTCACATTCATCACGCATCATCCTTTGAATCACCTTTTTTCCCTCCAAATCTGGCATGACAATTATATTCGCTAGGAAAAAGAATATTCCAAAACCGACAAAGACACTAAAAGCAATGGTTATGATCCCCCCACTTCCAATGCTCTCGACCAGTGACCACCAGGGTATGACGGGGCACCACCACGAGATGAAAATCAAGTATACTGCAAACAGCGATAGACCGGGCAATAGAATAAAGACAATGAAATACCAGTAGAATTTCCACCCTTTATCTACTATTTTCTCGAACAATAAACTCAAATCCAATTTGACAACTCCTAACTCTAAAGCGTGCCACCGTATGCCCTGCTGTTACTTGAAATATGCTGTGAAATTGAGTAAAAAGATTTCGATGGGGAATAGAATCACAAGGCTATCCATTTATTATCAACCTCCGTTCGTGTATCGTTTGTCGCAAAACTCCGAATCCTGTTAGCTCTTACTTTCACAAAATCCTATTTTTGATTTATGGCCAGAGAGTATGAGATTGAGTGCCATTAACCGCCTAGTACTCTATTATCCCCAACTAGTTTTCCTTCATAATCAAGGAAGTCAGCTTGCTCAAGACAGGCGCATCTTCAACATCTTATCTGCTCCGTCGGAACCTCAACAAGTATTCTCCTCCTTCCCATTTCTTGTCACTCACCAATCAAACCAAAAAAAAGAGAGTAAAGAATCCTTAGCTAATAAGTATGAATTATAGCCTAAGCAACGGTCTCTCCCGGGCTACCATGGAGTGAATAGAGTACCCGAAGAATAGAGAGAAGTAATTGTTTGGGCTTTCTGAAAATGCTTTATCAAGAAATGTGTACTAAGATTGTTGGAGGGAAATAAATCAAGGTGATTACGGCACTCGCTGGAGGCGTCGGTGCTGCGAGATTTCTTCAAGGACTTGTTGAAGCCGTTCCAGAAAAGGAAATCACTGTGATTGTGAACACTGCCGATGATATTGAGCTTCATGGTTTGTACATTTGCCCCGACCTCGACATAATCATGTATACGCTGGCGGGAATCGTGGACGAAGAGAGAGGCTGGGGAATCCGTGGAGACACATTCCACTGTCTTGAAACACTTGAAAAATATGGATGTGAAACATGGTTTAAACTGGGCGACCGAGACTTAGCCACCCATGTTTATAGAACACAACTGTTAAAAAATGGGCTAACACTCTCTGAAATTACTCGCAGATTTTGCCAATTATTTGGACTAAAATGGAAAATCTTGCCAATGAGTGATGAAAAAGTTGAAACGAAAATTGTGACAGATGCAGGCACGATACACTTTCAAGAGTACCTCGTCAAGAGGAGTGCGCAAAACAGGGTAACAGGGGTAGTGTTTGAAGGCGCTGAAAAGGCGAAGCCTGCCCCAGCGATTATTGACTCAATTTTTAATGCTGAAGCCATTATTATTTGTCCAAGCAACCCAGTCGTTAGCATAGGCGCGATTCTTTCTTTGAAAAATGTGAGACAGGCGCTAAAAGAAACAAAAGCGAAAGTTGTTGCCGTCACCCCTATTGTTGGAGGCGCTCCGGTAAAAGGACCTGCAGACAGGCTGATGAAGGGTCTGAGGCTTGAGGTATCAGCCTATTCTGTTGCGCATCTATACCGCGATTTTTTGGACGTTTTTGTTCTTGATCAAGTTGACCGTGTGGAGAAGAAAAGAATCGAAGGGCTTGGGTTACAAGTAATTGTGACGAACACACTTATGAAAAGTCTAGAAGGCAAAGTTCGGCTGGCTGAAACGGCTTTAAAGTCTGTGGGGCTAAGATAGATAGGAAAGGCGATGGCGAATTTCGCGATTATTCCAGTGAAAAATTTGGATGTGACAAAAAGTAGACTTTCGCCTCTCTTGTCTAATAGTGAACGTGGACGTTTCGTGCTCAAAATGTTAGGCGATGTTTTGATAGTCACAAAATCGACACCAAGAATCCATCAAACAGTGGTAGTAGGCATGGATTCAGAAACCAGTAGGGTTGCGAAAAGTTTTGGCGCAGTCTCTCTTGCAGAAGTTCCGCTTGGCTTAAATGAAGCGATTTTTGAGGCTACTAAATGGTGTGCCCAGAAGGGGGCTGAGTCTGTTCTTATTCTTCCCGCGGATATTCCCTTAGTTACGCCTGCAGATTTGAGTAGAATTCTCTCTTTGGGCGAAGAGAACGCCGTGGTTATTTCGCCTTCTAGGGATGGAACGGGAACTAATGCGTTATTGCTTAAGCCGCCTAACTGTATTAAGCTATTTTATGGTCCGCGAAGTTTTGAAAGGCATATGGATGAGGCTTTAAGGCGAAAGTTACGTTTCTGCGTGTTTGAGTCTTCGAGAATTGGCTTGGATGTGGACACTGTTGAAGACTTAATCGCCTTTGTTCAGTCAAAAGCTGAAGAGACTTCTGCTTACAAATTCCTAAAAAGGGCTGGAGTTCTTGAGAGGCTCTCACAAAGAAATTTGAGTCAATAGCCTTGTTGCCTGTTGCGTCTTTGACGGTTAATGTTAGTCTTTGTTAGGATTGTGGTTAGTATTGTGAGAGCTATAAACAGTGGCAGGATTATGGCTGATGGGAATTCTGGGATTACTGTTACAGATTTAGTTATGCTTCGACTCAATCCGTCATTATCCGTCACTGTGAGGTTTACAATGTAGATGCCTTCTGCCGTATAGATGTGTGTTGTGATTGGTGTTGTCACGGTCGTTAGATTGTCGTCACCAAAATTCCACGTGTAATTGAGGATAGAGCCTTCGTAGTCATAGCTGGCTGAAGCATTAAAAGTTACACTTTCATCTACTGGTGGAAACTTTGGTGAATAGCTGAAATAGGCTATTGGAAAACCTGGAATCCATGGTTTCATGAGTGGATAGTGGTCTTGATTGTTCGTGTCAATGACGTATGGTGTGTCGCCTATTCCGTCGCTTCCAGTTTCATTCTGATAGACTCCGACGAACAGATCAAGCCCAGAATAATCGCTCCAATAATTCCCACCTGAAGGATATCCATCATCCCACATAGCCACATAGCCAAGTGAGACAGACGCTTGCACTGACGTATTGTTGATAAGGTTGTTATGGTAGAACAGATTGTTTAAAGAATACTCGAGTCGAATGCCCACTGCGTTGTTCAGAAGGTTGTTTCGTGAAATAGTGTTATTCGACCCCACAATATAGATGCCATAGTCACCATTGTTCAAGATGTTGTTTTCAGAAATAGCGTTGCAAGACCCCGAAACAGTGATACCATAACCGTTGTTTAAGATGTCGTTTTCACAAATAGTATTGTTAGATGATGGGAATGGTCCTTCAAACACTATCCCACAATAGTTATCTGTTACCATATTGCTCGAAATATTGTTAAAGGGTGACAAGTAAAGCCAGATTCCACCACCATTGAGGTCTCCCCATCCGCTATTTGTTATGTTGTTTCCACAAATTGTATCGTACGATGAGCAAACAAGTTTGACTCCGTCCCAATAGTGGCTTGCTATGTAATTATCAAAGATATTGGTGTAAGACGATTCATAGACGTAAATCCCATATTTGTTGTTTGTTATGTTGTTCCCACAAAGGTCATTGTTGGATGATGAATCACACCAAACGCCTGCGTATTGATTACCTATTATGTTGTTTTCTTGAATTGTGTTGTTAGAAGACGAAGCTAACCAAATGCCATCACCAAATCCCGAAGCCCCGTTACTTGTTATGTTGTTATTGGAGAGCACATTGTCAAAAGATGATTCGAGCCAGACTCCAACGCCATTATTGAATACATTATTTCCGGAAAAAACATTGAATGAAGTGGAATTGTAATAAAGACCATAGGTGAAGCCTTCGATGCTTGAGTTCCTAATTGTCACGTTGCTCACGTTGCAAATACTGAAACCTTTTCCCAGTCCAGAACCTTGAAGGACGTGCCCCTTTCCATCAATTATTATATCACTTTTCTCAACCACAAACTCATCATAAATGTTATCATTAAAAGTGTAGGTGACATTATCTGCACTGGTAATATTTGCTGTTGGTGGGTCTATGCTTCCATCTGCCCTTATGTATATGGTTCCGCTGCCTCTAACTACTGGAACATTCAACACTACACCAAACACTGCCACAAAAACCAATGAAACCCAAACACCAGAAACCAAACCAACCCTTCCCCTAACCAAAACTTCTCCTCTCCCAAACAATATTATAACCAAACAAACAACTTTTAAAACTTATGAAAGATTATCCCAAAAAGGCTTAATGTTTATTCGGCGCGGATACGCTTCACAACTGGTGGCCTAACCTTCTTGAGCACTCGGTATCCGCAGAAGGTGCATTTCACTCCGCCGCCGCGTAAGTCCAGCTCTTCGATTGAGACTTTGGCGTGACATTTCACGCACTCGTACAAGAGCCCCGCCGTTTCACGCTTCTCCGACATTAGTCATGCGCCTCTAAAGTTTTAAGCATGAGCTAGCCTGTTTAAAAACATTTTTCATAAACTCTATTTTTGCATAATTCTTTTGTTTACATACGCCTACTAGTTACGTCACAGTGCTAGAAGGATGAGCGAGTAAAATGTGGAGCAATGAACTATGACGTGGAGATCCATCAAAGGGAGAACTTTTCTTGGTCTCGGCTCATTTCAATGGCTGAGTTTCATGAGGAGAGGCGTTTTCTACTCTTTCATGTATACTTACCTCTTCGATCTCATGGGCAACGTAACGATTACAACTCTGTTGGGAACGCTTGACATGATTGCTTCTTCGCTGGGGCAGAACCTGTTGTGGGGTCGAATCTCTGACAGATATAGACTGAGGACTAAGCTCATAATCATGGGAGAGGTCATCGCTGGATTCGCCTACATAGTAGTGTTTTTAACCCACACGTTCCTGTTAAGGGTAGGAAGCAACTTTCTCGCTGGATTGTCCATAATTGTCGGGCTTTCCGTCCTAGAATTTTTTTGGTCCATGTCTGACGTGGGTTGGGCAACAATCCTTACAGACGTAACAACTCCTGAAATTAGGGGCGGCTTCGTTGGAACGCTGAACTTTCTGGCAACTTTTGGTCGGATGATTGGAATAATTGCAGCTGGCTTCCTCTATGAAGGAGGCAGAGGCTTCCGAGAGGGAACGATCTTCTACATCGTCACTGCTATGCTGTTTACTGGGGCTGCTATAGTGTGGTTTGCATCTAGGTCTGTGAGACCAGCAACAACTGCGTTAACTGAGTCGTCGAAAGCTATTACAGAAGTGGAAGGAACTTACGATGCTGATAGACGGGTCTTCAAATGGTTTCTTGTATCGCTAGTAATCGTTGTCTTGGGCTCTGCATCGGTTAATCAGGTGTTTTTGCTTTTTCTGCAGCTTCCAGAAGGCTTGAATGCAAGTGATTTAGGAGTGAGTATAGTGCTTTCAGCGTGGACAATAGGGGGAATGGCCATAAGCGTTCTGTCAGGACTGTTGGCAGATAGGGTTGGGAGAGGCAAGGTTATCCTCTCAGGGTTTTTGGTAGCGGCTGTAACTCCGCTTTTCTATGGAATTGTGCCAGATGTGGGGCTCATGGCTTTTATATACGGAATTAATGGGGTATCAATGATGGCTATACAAACCGCTGGATTCACCTTTGCGGGAGACGTCATCCCTGAACATCGAAGAGGACGGTTGTTCAGTCGGTATAATGCAGTGATGGCGTTGAGTTGGGGACCTGCGGGGCTCTTAATCGGTGGACCGTTGGCAGACGTGCAAACGCGGATTTTGGGAGTCCCCAGATATCTGGCTTATGTGAACGTTTTCATAGTTTCCTCGATTCTTGTCTGCCTAGGAACAATTGTTTTTCTGTTAAAAGTTAAGAAATAGAGGACGAGGCTCGGCTTATTCGCTTATTTTTTCGAACATGTCTTTACCTACACCGCACATTGGGCACATCCATTCATCGGGTAAGTCTTCAAAGGCTGTTCCTGGCGGAACACCTCCAACGGAGTCTCCTTTTTCAGGGTCGTAAACGTAGCCGCATACGGTACATCTCCACTTATCCATCAATTATCGGCCTCCTCGCCTACTTTCTCCTCCATCAGCATCAGGTTAGAAGCCGAATAGAAGCCTTCTATTTAATTAACGTTTTCTGCTTCAGCTTTAGTCTACTATTTCTTTCGCCCTGCCACTCCCACAACAACTATCAATAAAAAGACGATGAAAACAAATAAAACCAGCATGTAGAACTCGCTTTCCGGAAGCCCGAAAATAGTTTTTATCACCTTATACGTGACGGCGGTAGACTCTGCTCTGTTCCCCATCTTGTCTTTTGCTTGGACACAAAATGATATTTCGCTTCCTGCGCCTTGTTTGGGTATTGTTCCTGCATACGTCATGTTTCCAATGAAGCTCATGGAAATGTTGTTTTGAGCGCCCCCACTAACTGAGTATATTAGGTTAACTTCCATGATGTCTGACTGGTTGTGTGTAATAGAGGCAGTGATAGAAACGTTATCTTGTGGCGTTGGGTGAATCGGTGAGTATCTGATGTTGCTTACTGTTATGACGGTGGGCATCACGTGTTGTATAGGGTAAACGTCGAAGTTGCCGTCCTGGTAATCCGGTGGGGTCCACCCTAACGGGTTATTGTGCCCTGTGGATTCAACCCATATCCATCCATAACCCCTGCCGTCAAGTATGTCCCAATAAATATTCGCGTTAGGGTAGTCGGGAAACCATATGAGCAACGCAACATGCCCAGGCATAGCCGCTATAGTAACGTCAAACCCTGCGCCTAAGTAAAGGGCTCCACAAAGAAAAGCAAGGTCTTCACAGTCTCCTCTGGCAACAGTGCCAGCATCACGGGCTTGTCTAATCATGTACGCCATCTCGTCAGGGTTCCAAGCCCACTCCACTTGGGCTACCCCATCTCTGGTCACGTAGTCTTTGTCATAACCGTATTCAGTCCACTTCTGAACATAGGAAAGTATCGCCTCGGCACGTTGCACCCTGTTCGGATAGTCTCGTTGGAAGTCTTCTCCCCAACTGTAGGCCAAATCAGTGTAGTTGCCTAAGCTTTCATACTCTAGGTTTGGCAGATATCCGTCAGTGCCGTACCAAGCGTTTCTGTTTATGCCCCAAGGCTTGTCGTGCCACGCTCCATTTCTGTATTCGAATTCAGGCGGCCATTTGTTTCCGCTCGGATACGCAAAAATGCCGACTACAGATGAAGCAAGACCAAGCAACACTAAGACGAGGAAATTTTTCTTCATCGTTGCAACCCGTTACGTGTGTTACAGGGGTATGGACAAACTTGCATGAATAATTAGTCCCATGTAAACCTCGTAACAAAACAGAAAAGCACCGATAGCCGTCGGCGACTTATTAACATCGTCAAGGTCTATTCCGAACGGTGTCACCCTTGCAAAGACCAGATATAAAAGCCAACCGAACAAAAGACTAATTGCCACACTTAAAAGAACAACAAAGAGCCTTTCAAAATTAATAAAGGAAGTGATAGTGATTTCTTGGCCAAAGGCGATGGGATTCAGAACAGACGCGTGTATGACGAGCCCCGCAAACACTAGGAAACCGCCAACAAAAAGAGCGGTTGCTTCAGGTTTTCCTTTTATAATCTTAAATTCGCTTATTCCCGCCGTAATCTTGTCAAGTACGGCTATTCCTCCAAGCCCAATCAACAAACATATAACGCTTGAGATAAATGTTCTAAAAAACCAGAAAAGCACTCCAACAATTACGGAACTCGGAACAGGCATTCTAATCCCTCAAGCTTATCCAATAATAATAGTTAAAATACTCTGATCCGCACATAAATTTTGGCTTAATAATAAGAGAAAACGTCGGAGAAAATCTCCAAGTGCAGCGACGTACACTGATTCTGGCCGGCGGTGGAGGACACACCGGATACGCGTATGCGTTAGCTCAGGCACTACACGGAAAAGCGCCTCTATCTTTTCTTGTGCCAGAAGGAGACCTCTTGAGTGCCAAGAAGTTGCGAAGATTTGGCAAGGTCGAGTTTCTGATCAAGCCTCGTGGCCCGAAAACCTCAATGCCTAAGTTTGCAGCTCGCCTGGCTAAAGCCTTCATAGATTCTGTGGCGCGAGTTTCAGGCAAATTCGAAGTAGTAGTGAGTAGCGGCAGCAACTTCTGTATTCCTCCAGCCTTTATAGCTTGGATGAAGGCAAGTAGTTTGGTTAACATCGAGAGTTCTGTTCGTTTTTCTAGGGCTTCTATGACTGCCCGTTTGCTTCAGCCCTTTTCCGCCATAACCGCACTGCAATGGGAGGAACAAAAGAGGCTACTAAACGGTGTGGTTGTCGGGCCTTTCATTCCCAAGCCAGAAGTTAAGCCTTGGAATGGAGGCTACATTTTAGTTACGGGAGGTACTTACGGACATAGGCTGTTGTTTGACACGATAGCGGAGAGCAAACTAGAAAATGTGGTCCTACAAACTGGAAGAGTTGACCCTGCACCATACGTTAGGAAGCATCCAGAATGGAAGGTAATCACCCTCACGGACAGGTTTCACGAATTACTAGCTGGCGCGGACCTCGTAGTCACACATTTCGGCTCCACCGTCTTGGAAGCGGTAGTTTACAGAAAACCCCTCGTGTTAGTTCCAAATCCAGAATGGACACGAACGGCTGGAATGGAAGACGCCCAATACCTAGCCAAAAAAGTGAACGCAGTCATGATTTCAGAAATATGTTTACCAACCATCATAGAGGCGATGGATGAGGCGAGAAAAAGGAAGATTCCAACTCTGCCCAACGGAGCGGAAAAACTCGCAGACATGATAATTAAGTTATAAGCTGGCTTAGTGCGTAATCAAACAACTCAGACACGCCTTGAGACACCTTTCGTTTTGGCACATAGCCTATCCTTTCATACGCTCTTCTGTAGTCATAGCTGAATGATGGTGTATAAACCTCGTCAGGCTCTAGCGGAATGAAAACTTTCGAGACTCTTTTGCCCAGTCTCTGCTCAGCCTCTCGGATTACGGTCTCAGCTATTTCGTTAACGGTTAGGGCTTCTCCTCCTATGTTGAAAGTTTCGCCCGCCACGGCTTGTTTTTGAGCCTTTATACATCGGACGACTGCATCTATCACGTCGTGTACGTGTACAAAGTCTCGTTGCTGTTTTCCGTCAGCCCGAACCGTAAGGGGTTCATTGTTTACGACTTGCCAAACAAATTTAGGAATGACCAAGTTTAACCGTGTGTAGGCGCTTAAGCCATAGACATTAGACAGCCGAACTATAGTTGTGGCCAACCCATGAGTCACGTGCGAGGCATTTATCAGTTGTTCCGCAGCCACCTTGGTGACTCCATAAAGGTTGACGGGTTTTAGAGGATGCGTTTCGGCAACTGGTTGCTGTTGAGGTATCCCGTAAACGGCAGCAGAAGAAGTGAAAATGAACCTTTCAACATTCTGAGTAACAGCCTCTTCTAAAAGCAGATGGGTGCCATAAACATTGGTGTCTACAGCTTTTTTGGGATGCTTTCTGCACAGTTCTAATCCGGGCATAGCAGCCATGTGTACGACAACAGCAGTATCCTTAGTTATAGCCTTTCTCAGGTCAGATTTATTCCTCACGTCGCCTACGAGGAGACGGTACCGTTTGTCCTTTTTGAGGTGGTTAACATAGCGGTAGTCTCCTGTTAACAAATTGTCTAGAGATGTTATGGTGGCCTCTGGAAGTTCTTTGCCCAGCCTTAGGAGAAGACCGCTTCCGATGTAGCCTGCTCCGCCAGTTACTAAGACATTCATTCGTAATCACTGCTCATTTTAGGAATCAAATAGTTTTGCTTCTGCTTTTAACGCTTATTAGAGCGCTCATTATCCTTAACTAGAAGATTAAGTCCCGCAGAACATAGAAAAACTGTTTCACGTGTCTAGTTCTCATTTTTCTCTTTTCCTTGACCCTCAGTCTCACTTTTATGGGGATTTCTGTTATTCTGGCTCCATGCTTATGGGCTTCCAGGACAAAGGTTCCGCAGAGACAGGCTCCGTGTAGTCTCATTTTCTTGGCTAAATCGGCTTTTAAGGCTCTGAATCCAGTTCCAGAGTCTGAGCATTTTACACGTAAACTAGCCATTGAGTTGATTATTCTCTCGGAGCGGTGAGGAATCATTTCTCTCACGCCAAGCGTTAGGTCGGCTTTCGCCTCGATGATGGGTTTTACCAGTCTCGGTATGTCAGAAGGGTTGTGTTGACCATCCGCATCTATGGTTACAATGATGTCGCCGTAGGTTGCTTCAAACCCGCTTTTTGTAGCCTTAGTCACACCCAAATTAGTTCCATGACAAACTACGACTGCCCCACTATTCTTGGCGGTTTCAGCCGTTTCGTCAGTGCTACCGTCGTCTACAACAATTATCTCGTCACAAAACTGTTGGCATTCGGTGACTACTTTACCTATCGATAAAGCCTCGTTGTAGGCAGGAATTACCACAGAGATTTTGGGCTTAGTCATAGTATCCCAAGATAAAACCATCGTCCTTACGAGTTTTTTATTATTTCCTTATTTTTCAGTTACCATCAGAGTTAAGGTTGCCTATGCAGAAAATGGTAGCCCGGGGGAGATTCGAACTCCCGTCAGCGGGTCCAGAGCCCGCCATGCTTGACCTCTACATTCGGTGGAAAGAGTTGAACTCTATTCCTCCACCGGGCTTTTGGTTGTGTCTCCGGGCTGAAATAAAGATTGAGGGTTTTCGTCTTAATAAGTTTCAAGTTTCTGGTTGATGATTCTGTTTGAATTCTGCGAGTTTCTTTTGGACTAAAGATATTTATGTTTTTGAACTATTTGTAATCATGAAGATAGAATCAAAAGATTTATATAGTGGAACATTTCCAATGCTTTAACACAGCGGGGCCAGATGGACGATTTCTGATTCTGAGTCGACGAAGAATCATTGATTGTGACGGGACTCTCGCTATGTCACTTCATTGAAGGGAGAGAACGTGGCAGAGAAGAAGGAGGGCGTCCGTCAACGGTTCATGGACGCTTGTCCTGAGTGCGGCGGCACTAATCTTATTCATGATTATGATACGGGTGAGACTATTTGCGGGAACTGTGGGCTCGTTCTTCATGAGCAGATGATGGATAAAGGGCCGGAGTGGCGCGCGTTTACGCAGGAGGAGAAAGAGTCTCGGAGCCGTGTTGGGGTCCCAACCTCTTATTCTGTGCATGATAAGGGTTTGTCTACTGCGATTGGTCGTGTGGACCGAGATGCTTTTGGGCGTAAACTTCCGCTTTCTACTCGGCTTCAGATGTGGCGGTTGCGGAAGTGGCAGATACGTTCTCGTGTTCATTCTTCTGTGGACAGGAACCTTGCTCAGGCTATGGCAGAGCTTGACCGCCTTTCGGACAAAGCGTATATTCCTGCGCCGGTGAAAGAGAAGGCTGCGGTGGTGTATCGTAAAGCTCTTGACAAGGGTTTGGTGCGTGGGCGTTCTATCGCTGCTATTGCGGCTGCTGCGCTTTATGCTGCTTGTCGCACGACTGCAACTCCCAGAACTCTTCGTGAGATTGCTGAAGCTAGCTTGGTCGATAAGAAGGATGTTGCGCGCTGTTATCGGCTGTTGCTTCGTGAACTTGAAGTTCATATGCCTATCGCTGACCCGCTTACGTACATTTCGAAGATTGCTGAGAGGACGGGTATTTCTGGTCAGACGCAGGGGATTGCCATAAAGATTCTTCGTGAGGCGAAGATAAAGCATGCTGCTGCGGGCAAGGATCCTATGGGGTTGGCTGCTGCAGCCTTGTATATTGCCTGTTTGCAGATGGATGAGAGGAAGACGCAGAAGGATATTGCTGAGGCTGCGGGTGTGACTGAGGTTACGGTTAGGAATCGTTATAAGAGTCTCAAGAGGCATTTAGGGCTCGAGTTGCCTGACTAAATCGTTAAGCTATCGCCCCGTCTTCTGATTAGAAACAGATTTTGCACTTGGGCTTTTCTCTTCTTCTATTTCCATTGCTATTGGACCTCTGTAGCCGCAGTTCTCGCAAACGTATTTGGTAGGCGTTATTCCGTATAGCCGAGGGTAGGCATCAAAACCGCTGGAAACCCTAAGTTTGGGGCTGCCGCATCGTGGGCAAAATTTTGGGGCTGGTTTCTTGCGTTTCAATCCCCTGAGTACTTCGACGAGGGTTTTTAGTCTACCCAAGCTTTTTTCGACTCCGATTTGACGGGTGCTATTGAACTTCGATGTTTTCTTGAGGATATCCTAGTCGAGCAAGGTAGGAACCTGCTTTGTTTCGGTGGTCGCCTTGGAGTATGATTTGGCTGTTTTTGGCTGTTCCTCCGCAGGCGCAGAAGGTTTTGAGTTTTTGTGCGAGTCTTCCGAGGTCGGCGTTTTTGTCGTCTATGCCGTCGATTATGGTTACCGCTCTGCCGAATTTTCTTGTTTCTAAACGTATTCTTATTCGTTGTTGTTCTTTGCCTATCTCCCCGCAGACACAGATGTCACGTGGTAGACCGCATGTTGGACAAATTTCCGCCATAATACTTCAACCTAGAAATGAGAAGGTAGAGCTATTTAAGACTTTCAACTCGTCAATAAGGATTTGATATTTGCTTCTTCATCGCTTCAAAGACTGCCCAAAAGTAGTTTTGCCAAGTTTTTTATTCTCATCTAACATAAGCAGTTGTTCAAGGTGTTGAGAATGGAAAATCGTGCACTAGACCTCATCTTCCAGCGTAGAAGCATACGGAAATTTAAGTCAAAAGCAGTTCCTAAGGAAATGATTAACCGCATCGTAGAGGCTGGTCAACGAGCCCCAACCGCCTGTGGAATGCAGACATACAGCTTTATTCTAGTTAGTAAACCAAAGATTCGAGAAGAAATTTGTAAGGCGATTGGAAGACAGGAGTGTATGGAAGAAGCGCCTGTCTGGATTATTGTTTGCGCGGACATGGCTCGCCAACTAGAACTTTTCAAGATGTTGAGGATAGAAACCAAGTTTGGAGAGTTGGGTAAGCTTATATCGTCGGTTGTTGATGCTTCGTTGGCGGCTGAAAACATGGCCATCGCCGCTGAAATGTTGGGTTTGGGTTCGGTTTTTGTTGGTTCGGTTTGGGATGCTATGAAACGGATTGCAGAAATTTTAGGATTTCCAGCCGATGTTTTGCCCGTGGTTCTGCTTTGCTTGGGTTATTCGGATGAGGCTCCACCTATCAGGCCTCGATGGCCTTTGGAGGCGGTGTTGCATGAGAACGGGTATAAGATGCCGTCGAAAGGGCTGATGAAGAAGTATTATGAAGATGCTAATAGGAGGCTGGTTGAAATGAACTACTTCAAGAAGGGAATACGCAACTGGGCAGAACATTGGCAGGCAAAGTTCCAAACAGAAGACATGAGGAAATGGGAAGAAACCCTAAAGAAAGATTTACGTGAACTGGGCTTCTGCCCTAAACATTAACGGTCAAGAGGCTAGCGCCCATCCATTTCCGTCTCTTTCAGACACGCGCACACACTCCTAGACCATCCCATATATGATCCAATTAGGATCCAAATATGTCCTTAACGGAAAGCACAAGTAAAAGTAGACTGGGATGGTCGTAATATGGAAACATGCAGTATAGTCAGTGTTTTGGCTTGACTTGCCAAGGTCCATATGTGCCCACAGCCATCAAACACCATTGGCTTCCAGTCGGAATTGTAACGTGACATCCTCTTGGATTAGTGTCGATAGAGAACCCGTTTGCAGTTTCAAACATAGGAAGAACAGCTATGTCCATTCCTCTATTTTCAGCAAAGGTTATTCCCGAGTCAAAACTTCCACTCCAGATTTCCGACACATTCATCACTCTAAACCGACTACCGTTAGGAGAGTCCTCATGAACTTCCATTTTGCCGTCCATCGATATTTCAAAGTGTGGAGTGTTAATGTCGAAGTTTTTGGGTTTCGCCATGTAGATTGTTCCCAACTCCTTAGTTTTTACGATAACCTTCACTGGCTTACTATCTATCTTGCCATCAATCTTGAATTCTGGCATGACTCACCATATAGGATAATATCAGACGAAACCCAAATATGTTTTTAATGGAAAGCGTAAGTAAGCGTATGGATCGGATCTGAACTCCTGAACCAGCGATGTCAAAGCATTAGTATGAGAAGAATATACGCTTCTTTGACGCACCCCTAAAGTAGGCTGGAATTGCCCTAATTATGTCTCTATCAGCTATCACTCCAACGATTCTTCCTTTCTCCTCCACCGGAAGCAGAACTTGGATACTGATTCTTTGACGATGCTTTGGATGCTAACTTCATCGCATGATCGCAAAAGGTCGCTAACAGAGTGAAACCAGTTGTAAATAATTTATGAGTCTACCGCTACTTTTTAGACTGTTAAAACAGAGGCACCACAATGGCAACAGAAGTCGCACCCGAATACCTCAAAAAACGTATTCTAATACTCGGCGTTGGCAACACACTGTTTGGCGATGACGGCTTCGGTCCAGCAACCGTTGAGTACATGCTGAAAAACTGCAAAATCCCTGACGACTTATGTGTCATGGATGCAGGAATCAGTGCGGACGAGTTGTTGTTTACCATTGCTCTAAGTCAAAAAAGACCTGAAAAAATAATTGTCATTGATGCAGTGGACGCAAACAAGAAACCTGGAGAAATCTTTGAAATCCTCATTGAAGATTTGCCTGAAAACAAGATTGGCGATTTCTCGCTTCATTTGTTTCCATCCACAAATCTCCTGAAAGAAATACGGGACCAACTCGGTGTGAAAGTTACTATTCTTGCATGCCAAGCTGGAGAGATACCAAAACTTGTTAGTCCAGGCTTGTCCAAACCTGTTCAGAAATCAATCCCAAAAGCAGCTAAGATTGCACTACAACTCGCAGAATCAGCAGATTCCTAAAGTTAAATCAACTAACGCTTTTATATCAGCCTGATTGACCAATAAAAGGGATACAGCATTGAGGCAACCACTGGGAACCGTGAAATTTGAGGAAATGAAAGACAAGACATTCACTATGATAAGAGTCGTCGACAAACTCTGTGAGGTTTGTGACAAACCAATGAGGGCTGAGGAAACAACAGTTAAGACCATTCGGGTTTCCAACTATGACGAATACTCAAAGCTGTTGATAAGGGCAAAGGCACACGACCGCGTAGAAGTAGACCTCTCAGAGAACAGAATTTACCTCCACGACCACGACTATCCAGGCGATGTTCACCCGAGCTGCATCGAGAAATTGTAAGAAAAACATTCAGCTAACTTTATAGAGATAACCGTCTTCTTTTTCGCCCGCTTCCGCGATTGCGCCGATCTTCCTCAGAGCAATGATATGCCGCAGAACTTCTTTTGGACTGATCTTTGTGGCTTCTGAAATCTCTTTAATAGTCAATGGACCCTTCGCCTTGATCTCGCCAATGATCGCTTGGCGCTCCAATTCATCCTTCATCACACTTCCAGCGACTGTTCGGTATTTTTGTTCATCTACTTTCAGTCCAACCTGTGATATTCCGACTACCCATCGGAGTCGCTCCGTTTTGAAGGCTTCAATCGCTGCGTCCAGCTTTTTCGCAAGCTTTTCTCGTTCAGATTTGGGTTCACTCAACAAACTTAACCTCCTACTCTGTCAATGCAGCGTTAATCATTGCAGATATCTGATCTAAAGTGGAATACTCCACATATATGGCTTTTTCCGCATATTTTCTGATGCATAAGCCGATTCTAGGCTCTTTAGACATTTTCTCTATTCCTCCTATTCTTCTCTAAGATGAAAAGAGGCTTTCATAGCCGCTACTCTAGCCTGAGTAACAGAGTCTGGAATGTCTTTAGGGCTTTCTGCCACGCCAGCAACAAATACGCCTTCAATGGACGTCGTAACTGGGTCAACTGTCGGGTTGACGGTGGCGAAAAAACCGTCATCAGTGATCGGGATTGGCAGAATCTTTTGAATCTGATTAGTTGCAGCTGGAACCAATTCAGCTGACAAAACAACCATGTCCACTTCGTCTTCCACAAGTTCGCCTGTTTCAATGTTTTCAGCCCGGAGAAAAAGGTTTTTAGTGGTTGGGGCTTCAACGATTCCTGCGACCCGCCCCTTGACGTAGTTGATCTTGAATTCTTCCTTTGCTCTCTGATAAAGCTCTTCAAATCCCTCGCCGAAGGCTTGAATGCCCACGTAGTAAATGGTTACATCCACGCCGGGAACGTGCTCTTTTATCAACTGAGCCTCTTTCGTGGTGTACATGCAACACACTCTTGAGCAACAGAGGTTTCCAGTCTTTTCGTCTTGGGAACCCACGCACTGAATAAACGCAACTTTCTTCGGAATTTTTCCGTCAGAAGGCCTAATTACATGCCCTCCAGTCGGTCCAGAAACGCTCAAAAGTCTTTCTAAGGCTAGACTAGTTATCACGTTGTCGTAGAGGCCGAAACCGTATGCCGTCTTTTTCCTGGCGTCAAACAGGTTGAAGCCTGTCGTGACGATGACTGCTCCGACCTCGATTTCCACCTCTTCGCGTTGCTGATGTAGATTGATGGCTCCGACCGTACACACATTTTGGCACAGGTCGCATTCAATACAGTGTTCTTTGTCAATGGTGTATATGAGAGGAACAGCTTGCGGAAAAGGGACATAAATGGCGTTTCTAACGCCCATTATCTCGTCAAAATCGTTGGGAACCTCAACAGGGCAGAATTGAGCGCACAATCCGCAACCAGTGCACTTCTTATCATCAACGTATCGTGGCTTTCTAAGAACCTTGACCCTGAAGCTCTTTCCTTCGTGGCAAACCTCTTCCACTTCCGAGTACGCGAGAAGCTTTATGTTTGGGTGTCTTCCAGCTTCGACCATCTTCGGCGTCACGATACAGGCAGCGCAGTCAAGCGTCGGAAAGGTCTTGTCCAGTTGTGCCATCCTTCCGCCGATGCTGGAGTTCTTCTCAACAACGTAAACCGTGAAGCCATGATCCGCCAAGTCCAGCGCGGCTTGAATTCCAGCTATGCCAGCACCAATTATTAATCCCGCCTTAGTCATGTAGACGCGGTCTCCTGAGGCTCTTTCCTAAGGGGGCTGGGTCCGAGTTTTCTGACTTCCTCAATCATTTCCTTGACGACCTTGGCGAATTTTCCGCCTTCTGAAGCGGAAACCCACTCAAGCCGAAGCCGTCTCGGGTCGATTCCAATGCGTTCTAGTACTCCTTTCATGAATTCAACCCGTTTTTGACAAGCGTAGTTTCCTGAGATATAGTGGCAGTCTCCAAGATGGCAACCAGTCACGAGGACGCCGTCCACGCCAGAACGGAAAGCCTCAAGAATGTGTGTTGGGTCCACTCTTCCGCTACACATGGTTCGGATAATCCGTATGTTTGTGGGGTACTGCATTCGGCTAACTCCAGCCAAGTCTGCCCCGGCATAGCTGCACCAGTTGCACAAGAACCCGAGTATTCTCGGCTCAAACTCTTCAGTCATTTATGGGCTGCCTCCTCCAGGAGCGAACGCGGTCCTAATCTCTGCCAATATTTGGTCGTCCATGAAATGTTTCATCGTAATGGCGCGTCGAAGGCAGGCTGCAGCGCATACACCACAGCCCTTACATATGGCTTCAATCACCGTGGATTTTCCTCCTTCGACTCTGTGGGCTCCAAAGGGACAAAGCTTTTCGCACATTCTGCAGCCGACACAGAGGTCTCGGTTCACGACTGCTGTTATTGCTTCGGTTCTCACTTTTCTGTTAGCCATCGGGTTAGCTGCCCTAGACGCCACTGCATAGGCTTGGGCTACGCTTTCGCCGATGTCTTTAGGACCGTGGGCGGTGCCACAGACAAATATGCCGTCCGTAGCAAAGTCTACGGGTCTCAGTTTTACGTGAGCTTCTAGGAAGAATTCGTCTGCTCCTAGTGGAACTTTAAGGATTTTTGAAAGTTCTTTTGCGCTTTCATGCTGCACTAATGGCGTCGAAAGCACGACGAGGTCGCAATCGAGTTCGTTTTTTTGACCGAGCAACGCGTGATAGGCTGTGACTCTCAGTTTTTTGTCAGGTCCCGCGACAACTTCCGGTGGATTTCCCTTCGAATAATTTATGAATTTTATGCCTGCTTCCC